>Ga0209720_1000001_pt1 | contig 274616 bp, 276 predicted proteins | sample AD_JPNMR3_MetaG_FD_184426 | JGI IMG/M metagenome (GOLD analysis project Ga0209720, IMG submission 184426) | Active sludge microbial communities of municipal wastewater-treating anaerobic digesters from Japan - AD_JPNMR3_MetaG (SPAdes) (version 2) | ecosystem: Engineered > Bioreactor >... | reverse complement strand
TGCCAGCACAAGCCTTGGCAGAATACCATTCCAACGCCTAGTCTACATGTACACTAAGATCATAGCATTCTATGGAACAAACCACAGACTACCAAATTACGTCACAATATAAATTTTTTATTTTTAAATTTTTTTTATTTAGAAGAGGGTGAGAGGTATGAAAAAGATTCAAAAGCTGGTGGGTGTTATCCTCCTAATGGTGGTATTATTCACGTTAATTTCTTCATCATATGCCGATCCATACTGTGGAGGCCTAGAACTTAAAACAATCAACAATGGGACTGTGAGTGGAGGTCTCTACAGTGACAGTTACCTTGGCACCAATGGACCGGCAAACTATAGCATGAATGACAAACCTGGCAATTCTAGCGTAGTATATACTTTTAGGGATTTGCCCAGTAATGCCAATGTTGCATGGGCACAACTTTACGTGCTCGTATACCAGGGTCATATGCTGAATGATTATCCGCTCAACGTGAACATCACATATAATGGTCAACTCTTAGAGAGCACACGCTTATCCTCACAGTATACTTTTCCTCAAGAAGATGAGGAAGCTCCACAATACCTTCAGATAAATGATCATATAGTGCGGGTTACAAGTGACTACCTTCTATGGTATGATGTGACCAATATTACAGGTACTAGGAATTGGGCTAATGTAACAACCTACAATTGCATTACAGATGGCCGCATAAAATTAATAACATTAGTGGCGGCTTATAACATCCCTGGAAGTAATAATACGGTTGCTTATTGGGTTAACATGGGCCATGATGTGGATACTTATTATTATGGGGGAGATTATGTTGGCGAAACAATTTTCAAGTCGAGTATTGCAGGTGACATAGAAGATGCTACTCTCACTGTCGTCCATGCTGCAAGTATTGATGGTCAATATACATTCAATGATAGAAGATTGAGCGGGAACCAATTAACTGGAAGTTATAGCGGCCTGAACAAGTGGAATGTGACTAAAGTATTTGATCTTATGGGTGTGAATAGGTTAACATATGATCGTGTTGGCAATTTTTACAAGATAATCTTAGCTCTCTTGGAGGTCAAGTACAAGCCGCCTATAATCGCGAAACCTGACTTATGGATAACCTCAAATATTAAAGGGACATTTTTAAAGGACTTAGCATATAATATAAGCGCATTTGTCGGGAATGGAGGTAACCTAGATGTTTCTGGGGTTAGGGTTGACTTCTTAGATAATGGTATGAGCGTGGATAGTCATATTATCCCAGAGATTAGGAGTGGGGAGACTGTAGAGATTAACTTTAATTGGACTCCAACAACAGCAGGCGCACATACACTACAACTAATCATAGACCCTCAAAATCAAATAGAAGAAATCAACGAGACAAACAACAAGTTTACATTGTCTTTGACGGTAGACCAGCCACACCCTGACGTCATATTCAAAGGCATTGACTTGGCAGCTGATCTCATAGCCAATGAAACATACACACTCATGGCGCGAATATCAAATGTTGGTCCAGTAGATGCAGGTCAGGTCAGGGTTGATTTTTATGATAATGGTGTGAAGCTTGGCACTCAGATTATCCCAGTACTCGCTGGTGGCGAGACAACTACAATAGGATTTACTTGGACTCCAACAACAGCAGGCGCACATACACTACAACTAATCATAGACCCGGAAAACAAGATACAAGAACTCAACGAGACAAACAATGAATATAACAGGTCATGTACTGTTAAAAAGAGTGGTAATATCCTAGTCTTCATTGTAAGTGATGAGGGACAATCAATGGTCATTAATCAGGCAGCCCATGATGCAAACGTCCTAGGATATGCTCCTATAAGAGAGAAGGTCCAGATACAGATCAGAAGTTGCGATCAGTTAACTAAAATGTCAGATGATGAACTCTTGAACCTTCTAGCAGGTTGTGACATATTCATAGGAGAATATCTCAGTGACACTGCATCTTCACATCTACAACGTCTACTTTCAGCGCACCCCGAAATAACAAAAAAAACCAGTGGCATGTTCCTTATATTAGAACCGGCAATAGTCTATAATCCAGCATACACAAGCTTGATGAAATACTCAAATATTAAGGGAGAATATATTCTCTCTAATGTTTCAGATGAGCTTCTAATCGACTACTATCAGAACACGACGAAAGGCACCAACTTCGAAACAGTACTAAATACAACATCTTGTGATATCCCTATAGAATATAATATGGCAGTACTCTACAAGGATATCAATAATAAGCAAGCATTCGTAAACCAGATTGTCTGGGCTCTCAACCTTATAGGTGTTCCTAATAGTGGCTATTGGAAACCTCCAACATGGGCAACCAGTGGCGAAAAACCCTATGGCATATACCGTTATGGCTGGTATGAAAATCTTACAGAATATGCGAATAAATATTTCAAAGCAAACGCCATAGGTTGTATAGGACTTCTCGAAAGCAAAATGTACGTGGACAGCCAGAAACTACAACCATACTATGCTATCATTGATGCACTAGAAGCTAGGGGATTCAATGTCATACCAGTAGTAGCATATGGGGCCACACCAGAACAATTAAGGGTTATGGTAGAATCATTCACAGATGCTCCTAGCGTTGAAAGCTTCTTCGCAGATCCATCCAAATATAAAGTATATGTTGATGCCATAGTGAGCATGCCAGCCTATGGACTAGGCGGCGACTTCTTTACAAACGTGACTAAATTCTTTGAATTCATAAATGTACCCGTATTCAAAGCATTACACTCTGATTATCTTCTTCCAGAACAATGGGAGCTCAGCACCCTAGGACTAAGGCAACTTACAGGTGACAGATGGTGGCACATAGCCATCTCAGAAACCCAGGGGATCATAGACCCTACTATAGTGGCCACGAATTCCAACCCTATTACAGATCCGGACACAGGATTATCATATAGTCTCTATAAAATAATACCAGCGAATATCGAGCATCTCGCCGATACAATAAAAGGATGGGTTAAACTGAAAAACTTGGGGAACAATGAAAAGAAAGTGGCTTTAATATACTATAATTATCCTCCAGGAAAAGATAACATCGGCTCAAGCTACCTTGATGTTATAACAAGCATCTACAACCTTCTTAACATTTTCCAGAGAGAAGGCTATGCTATTGATGGCATACCAGCCAATACAACAATCCTCCATGATATGATAATCCAGAGGGGTGTTAATGTCGCGCCATGGGCTCCTGGGGAACTTGAAAGGCTTGTGAAAAACGGCGCCATCCTCTATCCCGTCGACAAGTACATGGAATGGTTCTCCAGACTAGATAATATTACAAAAGTTCAGGTCATCGAGGGGCCAGTAGGCTATATCGGAGAATTATGCAAAAGAGCGATAGAATTGAATTATACAAGTGGAATGGAAAACCGCATAGACTCCTGGTACGATGGTATAATATCATTATTGCCAGAAAATAGGACAAGTGTAGCGACACCACTCCTAGACAAGATAGTGGCCTCTCTAAAAAATTATATCCTAACAGGAAACTCCAAGTATTATAATGAATTCTTAGAATATAAGAAACAATTTTTTGCACTTAATATTAGTGGCTTATCTGGTTGGGGCGAACCACCAGGAAACATTATGACAACAGAAAAGAATGGTACAAAATATTTTGTAATCCCAGGGATTTGGTTTGGTAACATGTTCATTTGCCCAGAACCACAACGTGGATGGGAAGGCGATATTAACAAACTTTATCATAGCATGGTGGTGGCTCCACCACACCAGTACCTTGCAGTTTATGCTTACTTGCAAGAAAATGTGGATGCCATGGTTCATCTTGGAAGACACGCCACTTACGAGTGGCTGCCAGGGAAAGAGGTTCTATTAGCATCCTATGATTTCCCTGAAGTCGTGACTGGGGCCACACCCCAAGTCTATTATTATATAGTTGATGGACTCGCAGAGGGTATCCAGGCTAAGAGAAGAGGTTCGGCTGTTATAATAGACCATTTAACACCACCATTAACATTCACGGCATTATATGGTGGATATGCCTCACTAGCAGCCTTGGTGGGTCAATATGATGGTGCTGATGAACTAACAAAGGCTGAAATAATCGATAAGATAAGGAAAACAATAGCAGATAATAATCTCACAACACTCATAGAAATGGCAATGGGCGTCTCACTTAACAAAATAGATGGGGATAAACTAGTGGAAACAATAGAAGATTACCTTGAATTAACTCAGGATACATTGTATCCCCATGGTTTACATGCTATTGGCAAGAATTGGACAGAAGATGAAGTGGCAATGTTAGTCTCATCAATACTCTCAGTACCATTCCAGGTTTCCGCCACAGAAGAGACAACATTACAAGATGAAGTGGCCCTACTATTCTATGGAAGATCCTATGGAAACCTTACAAGCATGCAAAAGGAGAAAGTGCAAGAGAAGTGCATCGAAACAGTGAAAAGCATCATTAACAATGGCTTAAACGCGACACTCAACAATTTAACTAACAGGCCAACAACCAGTTTAAAAGTGGCATTGGAGTTAGCCCAGGAATATGTGATGAAGGTGTATGAGAGCATAGATGCTGAGATAGAAAGTCTATTAGATGCTTTGAATTGTGGTTATATTCCTCCTGGGGCTGGTAACGATCCAGTGAACAACCCTGATGCCCTGCCAACTGGCAGGAATTTTTTCCAGGATCAGGCTGCTGAGATACCTACAAAAAGTTCGTTTGAGTATGGTAAGACCCTGGCATTACTGGCACTTGAAAACTTTAATGATACCATGGAAAAAATGGCTGTTGGCATATTCTGCACCGAGACTGCACGTGATGATGCCGCACTAGTATCAATGGTACTAGCATTGCTTGGAATGGAACCTGACTGGTCTGATTCTCCAAGTGCTGGTGTGGGAGGTGCTAAACTTAAAGAGATGCCGAAGTATGTGGAACTCGGAGACTTGGTGCGTCCAGAGGGTTGGGAGAAAAAGAGAATCGATGTTGTAATTATAACAACTGGTCTTTTCAGGGATCTTTACAGTAGACAAGCTGGATTGCTTGATAAAGCATTTAGAGTAGCTCTTGCAAGGTCTTATTATACTATCCTTGACAACCAGACACTTAAACAAAAATATGGTGAGAAGATAGAAAAAGCCTTGGATTATGTTCTAGGACCAGTTGGATTCTATGGTGTTGGTGACGAATCATTAGATTGTAATTTTGTGGCTAAACATTGGGTTGAGGACTTTGGATATTACATGTCACTTAATATGACACCAGAGATCGCTGGGGAGTATGCGATTTCAAGGATATTCGCCCCGCCAGAGAACGATTATGGGGCTGGAATTTCAAAGAGTATACAGTTGAGTTGGACATGGGAAGACAGGATGCAACTTGCAGACTTCTACCTTAATAGGATGGGTAACATATATTCAAGTAACTATTGGGGGGCGTCCAATCCATTAGTCTTCAAAAGAGCGCTTAGCGGTGTTGGAACGGTATACACGAGTAGAAACACTAACTTGTATGGCGTATTGGACAATGATGACTTCCTTGATTATTGGGGTGGACTTTCACTCGCCGTAGAAAGAGTGAATGGCCGTGCACCAACAATGTATGTTTTAAGTTATGGTAACAGGGCCACTCCCAAGGCATTGACAATTGAAAGTTTCATAAGTCAGGAGGCTGCAAGCCGTTATTTCAATCCTGAGTGGATTAAGGGTATGATGCAAAGCGATCCTACTGGCAGATATATTAGTAGGAAATTTATATCTAATCTAGTGGGATGGACAGTTACAAGATCTACTTATACGAGTGATGTGGGTTCTTCACAACAGTTTTACAGTTCGTTGTGGCAGACAACATATGATGTATATTTAAGGGATAGTTATAATATTGGGGTTACAAGTTGGCTTTCAAGTGGTAATAGGGCATATGCTATGATAAGTTCCACGGGTAATATGCTAAATGTTATCTATATGGGTTATTGGGATACTGATGAGAATACTCTTAAGAGTATAACTAATATGTGGGCTTCGTCGATTTCACAGTATGGTGTTTCTTGTTGTGATTGTAGCTGTGGTAATATTGCTATGATACAGTGGGCTATGGGTTATGTGAATCCTAACCTTTTAAATGCGGTTAAATCAAGGATTTATGGGGCCACAGGAAATGGTATATTTGCACCTACGGGATCTCCTGGACAGCCTGGCGCGCCTGGTACAAGTCCAGGTTACAGTGGCAATCAAGGAGAAATAGGAGGCCAGGCAGGTGCGGGTTCAGGAGCTTCTGCTGGCGTTTCGGGTGCTTCTGGGTCTGGTTCGGGTGTTGGTCAGGGTTCTGGCGCGCCTGGTGGAGTTTATGAGGTGAGTAGGGTTGGTGGGGTGTCTGGAGCAAGCTCTGGATTGCCGGTGCATGCACTTGCTGGTATAATATTCCTTGTGGTTCTTGTTGGTGTGGGATATTTCCTTGGTGGTCGTGGGAAAATCTAAACCATTTATTCTTTTTTTGGATATTTAGTTTTATGGGTGCTTTTTTTGTGTTTGGAATTTCCACAAAAAAAATATATTAAAGTATATTTTAGTTTATATAAAGTATACTTAAAAAGTGTTATTACTGAAAGGGCCTGATCAAACCCTATAGTAATAATACATCTTATATATTAAATATTATATAAGAATAAATTTGAAAGGTGAAAACATGAATCTTGCAAACATCCTATGGGAAGCAGGAATACTATCAGTCATCCTACTATTCGGTGTTAAAATAGGATTAGCAATGGGACTCGCAGGATTATCCCGAAAAAAAGCAGCAATTATAATCATAGCCTACTCAGCAGGCATACTAGGACTTTCAGCCCTCGCAAACCCTTACATGGAAACACTACACCACTACTTCACAGAATACGCATCCCTAATGACAATAATAATGGCAGCAATACTAATAATAGCAGGAGCCTACACCATCAAAGAATGGAAACAACACCAAAAAAACACAGCCACAACAACCTGCCTAGCAATGATAGCACCATGCCCATGCTGCTTCGGAGCCGTAACCCTCAGCATAATACTAATAGCACCAATAATAGGCGCATCAGCACTCACAATAGGAAAATACGCCGCCATCCTACTAGGAATATTCATAGGCATATTCTACCTCACATCAAAAACCATAGCAAAAATCTCCAAAAAACCCCACCCAATCCTACTAGGCAACTTCATGCTATTCGCTGGCCTATACTTCCTAGCATCAGCCATAGTACTACCAAACATAAACAGCGTACTAGCCACAAAAATGAGTCCAATCACAATCCCAGACCCACAAACACTAACATACGCCATAATAGGCGCCATACTCCTCATAGGATTAGGAATCATAACAAACAGGAAAAACAGCACACTAATAAAATAAAATTTTGAGGTGATAAACCATGGTCGCAGTACCAGGCAGCGAAATACTAAGCGCAGCCCTACACGTAGTCTCCCAAAGCCTACTAATACCAGTCATAGTAGGACTACTACTATTCATGGCCTACGCCATAATATCACTAGGCGGCCTGCTCTCAGAATACTCAAACAGGATAAAAATAGAAGTAAACGAGATAAAAAATGCAATATTCTCCATGACAAACCCTGGAAACCCAGAAAAGATAAAAGAAACAATAAAACCCTTAAACATACCAGAAAGCCAAAAAAAGATACTCCTAGAACTTGCGAAAACAACAAACCTAACCCCAAAAACAAGAGAAGCCCTCGCAAGAAAACTCATAGAAGCAGAAGAACTAAAAATCGCAAAAAGCCTAGAAAAAACAGACATAATAACAAGACTAGGACCCACACTAGGACTCATGGGAACACTCATACCCATGGGCCCAGGACTAGCAGCCCTTGGAGCAGGAGACATACAAACACTAGCACAGGCAATAATAGTAGCCTTCGACACCACAGTCGTAGGACTCGCAGCCGGGGGCATAGCCTATGTCATATCAAAAATAAGAAGAAGATGGTACGAAGAATACCTCTCCAACCTCGAAGCACTATCCGAGACAATAATAGAGGTGATGAAAGATGTTGCGCCGACGGCGGAGGCTGCTTGGAAATCAAAATGAAGAAGACCCCATGGCAGGCTCAGCCAACATAGTAGATGCAATGCTAGTACTCGCAGTAGGCTTCCTAATATTCATAACCATATCATGGAACATGCAAAGCGTCGTATTTTCTAACATGTCACCAGAAGAACGCCAAGCAGCCATGGAAGCCATAAAACAAGTAGTTGAAATACAACAAGGACAAGAACTCAACACCACACCAGAAACCGTATCAGGGTCTGGTTCAAGTATGGTGCAACTAGGCACAGTATACAAAGACCCCAAAACAGGCAAACTTATCATGGTACAAGGAACTTAAAATAATAAACATGATAGAAGTCATACCAGTACTGGACCTGATGGGTTCACTAGCAGTCACGGGAAAATCCGGTGAAAGAAAAAAATACAAACCCCTCAAAACCATATTCGCAACATCACCAGACCCTATAGAAATCGCACTATCACTAAAAAGAGCCGGCGCCCAGAGAATATACATCGCAGATCTCGATGCCATCACAGGCCAAGGCTCCAACATCCACCTCATCCAAAAAATAAACCATATCATACCAGTAATGCTCGACTTCGGAATCCAAGACTTTAAAGGCTTCGAATTCGGATTAAACATAGCATGGCAGGTTATAGTCGCCACAGAAACTCTAAAGGACATCAACGAACTCAAAAAGATTTTTGAAGTTTTCCCAAAATCAAGGATAGTGGTGAGCATCGATACAAAAAAAGGCAAACTATACTCCAAAAACCTTAAAATGACACTAGGAGAATTCAAAAACACCCTCATACAACTAAACCCAGGAGAAATCATACTCCTAGACATAACAAGAGTAGGCACACAACAAGGCATCAACAAGAAACTAATAAAAAAATTCAAGGGACTAGACATAATCCCAGGAGGAGGTATAAAAACCAGTGACATACCAACACTATCCTCCATAGGAATCAAAAAAATACTCGCCGGCACAACACTACACCAAGGAAAACTCCCACTACATATAAGGTGAAACCCAAAATGGGATACCTACTAATAGGCCCAGTAACACGGGACAAGAACATCATACAAGACAAAAAAACCATCAAAACAGGCGGAGCAGTCTACTACCAATCAAAAGTCTTCTCAAAACTTGGAGTGGAACATACAAGCCTCATAACCCTCTCAAAAAAAGATAAAAAACTCCTAGAAGACTTCCCCCCAAAGACTAGGATAGTGCCAATCTGGAAAAAAACCACACTAGAATTCGAAAACCACTACCTCAACCCAGAAAAAAGAATACAAAAATCAAACTTCGCAAAAAACCCCATCAAAATAAAAGACATAAAACCTATAATCAAGGCCAACTGGGATTCCATACTCCTAAACCCACTTTTACCAACAGACATACCCACCCAAACACTAAAATATATAACCAGAAAAAACACCACCCACATAAACCTACAAGGCTACCTAAGAAAAGAAAAAAACGGAAAAGTAACACCCAAAAAACCAAAAAATATAAAAAAGCTACTAGAAATGGCTGATAAAGTGTTCCTCGACAAGGAAGAATCCCGGATCTTCAAACCAAACCCGCTGAAAGCCGCCAAGTTCCTGGGGTCAATGGGGCCATCAGAAACCATAATAACCTGCGGCGAAAAAGGCTCCATAATATACTCTAATAAGAGACACTGGAAGATAAAAGCAGTGCCAGCCAAACAAATCATCAACCCCACAGGCCTAGGAGACACATACATGGCAGCATATATACATAAAAGAAAAGACAGCCATCCCCTAAAGGCCGGGAAATTCGCCTCAAAAATCGCGACGAAAAAACTAGAAGGACTCCTAGACCCCTAACACAAAACGAAGAACAAAGAAAGGTAACAGTCCCGCGCCAAAAAATAAGACTATCCCTGCTAACAACTGCTTCTTGTCCTCATCCATCATACCATTACAAATTAAAATTATACTTAAAAATCCGAGGATAGCAGGCATGACATGAGAATAAAATATTGATCCGGTAAGTGTTTCCGCAACCAAGACAAACCACACTCCAGTATCATGAGGATAGTACAACAAATTATATAAACTTTCCCCCACCACAAAAAATAGTACAAAATTGTTCCCTAGGAAATCATTATATGCCTCCAAGACCAAAAAAACCATTCATCTTTCTGCTTGCTTGTCAAAACCCCAAACCTTGAAAGGAGTAGTAAAATACAATGGAAAAGCGAAGGGGGATAAAGTTAAATTTAAATACTTCGAATACTAAAGTAACCTTGGGAGAGGTTCCCCCCAAGGAAGTTCAGTTAAATGTGATAGGAGCTAGCCCACATCTAATAAAAAGCACGGAGGGAAGCCTTAACCCCACAGACTCCCAAAAAAATAAAACCCACTTGACTTTTACGTCAAGTGAAACAGGAGAAGCCCCACCCCCCCCCAAAAGGGTGGGATAGTTCACTGATAAAATTTTTTGTTGGAGGGTCAGATTTTATGCTACATGGTACAGAAGTTCTCAAGAAAGGTTTTGCAAAGATGACCAAGGGCGGCGTTATAATGGATGTTGTAGACAGCGAACAGGCCATCATAGCAGAGGATGCTGGAGCAGTCGCAGTAATGGCCCTTGAAAAGGTCCCCGCCGATATAAGATCCTCAGGTGGGGTTGCAAGGATGGCCGACCCAAACAAGATAGAAGAGATAATGGATGCGGTTTCAATTCCTGTAATGGCAAAAGTTAGAATAGGCCATTTTGCAGAGGCCCAGATACTTGAAGCCCTTGGCGTTGACATGATAGATGAAAGCGAAGTTTTAACCCCAGCAGACGAACGCTTCCATATTGATAAAAAGAAATTTAAAATACCATTTGTCTGCGGTGCAAGAAACCTTGGAGAAGCTCTCCGCAGGATCGACGAGGGAGCCGCGATGATCAGGACAAAGGGCGAAGCGGGCACCGGTAACATCGTGGAAGCCGTCCGTCACATGAGGATAATAATGGGACAGATAAGAGAAATTAAAGAAAAAGAAGAAGAGGAGCTCTGGGAATTCGCAAGGAAAATAGAGGCCCCACTCAAATTAGTAAAAGAGACAGCTAAACTTGGAAGATTACCAGTTGTGAATTTCGCGGCTGGTGGTGTTGCAACACCAGCAGACGCAGCCCTCATGATGCAACTAGGCGCCGATGGCGTGTTCGTCGGCTCCGGAATATTCAAATCAGAGAACCCAGAAGCCTACGCAAAGGCCATAGTAGAGGCAACAGCACACTATGATGAACCTGAAGTCCTATTAGAAGTTTCACGCGGACTCGGCGCAGCCATGCCGGGCCTCGAGATAAGCGAACTTTCAGATTCTGAAAGATTACAAGAAAGAGGATGGTAAAGCTATTTTTTAAAAAAAGATAATATTTGGGGTTTAAACCCCCATTCTTCTTATTGTTGTGTGAACTGTCCCATAATTAGAGGTTTGGGTGCTTCTTGGAGAGGGCTTACCTCCCTTACTATAAACTTTTCATAGCTCCTCTACCTCCTATTGTTGTATTTTTTCCTTTTATTGGGGGATATTTAGGATCATGGTAGTTAAACGGCTTTTTCTCCTCTTTCACCTGTTCTTATCCTTACCACATCCTCTACTGGTAATATGAAAATTTTACCATCACCTATGTCTCCTGTCTGGGCGCTTTTCACTATAGCATCCACGACTTCTTCGAGTTTATCATCATTCACTATTATTTCAAGGCGTGTTTTCGGTAATAGATCGATATGATACTCTCTTCCACGATAGCTTTCCCTTATGCCAAGTTGTCTGCCGCGCCCCTTTGCTTCAGTGACGGTCATACCATAACATCCCACATCCACCAAGTTTCTTTTAACTTCTTCGAGTTTTTCAGGTCTTATTATCGCGATTATAGCTCTCATTTTCATCCTCTCTTATAATCTGTATCCTGTCTCTTCATGTAAGTTTGCATCGAGTCCTTCTATCTCCTCTTTCTCTGATACTCTTAACCCAATTGTCATATCCAACAATTTACCTATGATTAACGTCACTGTAAATGAGTAGGCCATTACAACTACCACTGCCAATATTTGTATAAGCAGTTGTCCTGGGTTGCCATAGAATAATCCAGTTCCAAGTTCATTTATGAATGGAGCTGCGAATAGACCTGTTGCTATTGAACCCCAAAGGCCTGAGACTCCATGTATGCCGAAAACGTCCAGGGCATCATCATATCCAAGCTTTGCTTTTAGATAGGATATTGCAAAGTATGAGAATATACTGGTGATCAAGCCTATTATGATTGCTGCTGGTACTGTCACGAATCCTGCTGCCGGCGTTATGGCCACGAGACCTGCTATTGCACCAGATATTGCACCAAGTAGGGTGGGTTTGCCTGTTTTAAGGTAATCTATGATTATCCATGAAATCATAGCAGCTGCTGCTGCGGTGTTTGTCACGAGGAATGCTGATGCTGCAAGTCCACCTGCTGTGAGGGCCGAACCTGCGTTGAATCCGAACCAACCGAACCATAGTAGTGATGCTCCTATCACGGAATATCCTAGATGGTGTGGTAGTAGTCTTGTGTCTTTTCTTTTACCAAGTAAATATATTAGGGCTAGTGCCGCTATACCTGAGTTTATATGGACTACTGTGCCGCCTGCGAAATCTAGGGCTCCTAGTTGTGCGAGGAAGCCTCCGCCCCACACCCAGTGTGCTACTGGTACATAGACTAGACTTATCCAGAGTATGGCGAATGCCATCCATGCTGAGAATTTCATCCTTTCTACTATTGCACCTGAGATTAATGCTAATGTTATGGCCGCGAATGTTAATTGGAATCCTATGTAGATTAAGGCTGGTATTGTTGGTGCGAGTATTGCAGGGTCGTTGATGTTTATATTGTTCATGAATATGTTTATTGGGTTGCCTATTAGGCCGTGTATGTCCCCGCCAAATGCTAGTGGGTAGCCGTATATTACCCATATTATGCTTGCCAGTGCGAATGCTATTATGGACATGAACATTGTGTTTAGTACGTTTTCTTTTCTTGTTAGTCCACCGTAGAATAGTGCGACTCCTGGTACTGTCATGAGTAATACCAGGGCTGTTGATATGAGCATCCAAGCGGTGTCGCCAGGGTTTATTGTTGCGTTCATATTATTTTTCCTCCACAAAATTTATCGGAAACCGGAAGCCTTCTTCCGACATTATTGTGTTAACAAACATCATATATAAAGATTACGGATCCATAAAAAAACTGGCTGTCAAAAACTTCTGAGCGTAATATTCAAAAACCCCCATTTGACTTATGATTTTGATTCTAAGATTTATACGCGATGTTAAATCTTTTTTGACTTCCATTAGGCGCTAATATTTTCTGAGAAGATTTTCTGGAAAATTTTTCCAGTTTATTTGTGCTTGGCCCAATGTTCAAGTCAATCAGGAACACAAGAAACGTTTTGAAGTAATGAACAATTTTAAAAGTTACTATTAACATTATAACCTTTGAATAGCTTTTTATGTTGTTTAGAATCGTGTTTAGTTTGCTTTTGGGTTCTTTGTAGGATTTTGAGCGGAATATGCTGACTATTTCGAGTTTTTCGCCACGTATTTTATTTCATCCTATATGGTTTAGTTATCCTTGGTTCATAATGGGTTGAACTTCGTTATAGATACACATAACGAAGTTAGATCATGCCATTGAATTTTGGAAAGGACTTGAAACCTCATAAAATTTTTAATGAGTGGAGTTACCCAATGATCAGATGCGAGAGGGCCCCCTTTGAAAGATACTGATGGATCCCACTTTCATTTCATTGGATTTCTGTTCTTTCCTTTATTTAGGGGATCAAGTGAAAGATATTTGAATTTAAGCGCCCCTTACCATAAATAATAAAAGAGAATCATATAATAGATAGGATATGGGAAACTTGGGGTGAATGGTTAATGTTTGACATTTTTTTAGTGGAAGATGCTGGGCTTGAAGCTTCAGATTTAAAGGAAAAACTGGAGTCTCTTGGTTTTACTGTTAATGTTGCCAGTGAAATTGAAAACGTTAAAGAATTTAAACCCGACATAGTTCTGATATATACCACCCCTGAACGAATGATAGAATGGTCTGTTAAGGATCTTACTGTGCCTTTCACGTTTCTGATCGATTTTAAGGATAAAGCTGTTTTTACAGGTCCTCATTGTTGTATAGACAAGCCTCTTAATCTTGAAGAAATTAAACAATGCACACATTTTGTTTTTAACAAGATTATTTTAGAAGAAGAACGCTACAAGAACCTTTTTAAATATATAGATACTTGTGTGGCAGTTTATCAACCTGTAGATAATGGTAAAGACTTTATCATCAAAGACTTTAATCGGGCTGCTGAACAAACCGAACAAGTGAAAAAAGAAAACATTCTAGGAAAAAGAGTAACGGAGATATTCCCTGGAGTGGAAGACTTTGGCCTATTAGAAGTTTTTAAGAGAGTATACAAGACAGGCAACCCGGAACATTTCCCTATCTCCTATTATAAAGATGATAGGATTAGTGGATGGCGAGACAATTTCGTGTATAAATTACCATCAGGAGAAATAGTAGCAGTATACAAGGACGTGACAAGACAAAAACAATTAGAAGAAGAACTCAAAGAAAAAGAACAATTATACAGGAGCATATTTGATAATACTGGCTCCGCGACAGCCATAATAGAAGAAGACACCACAATATCACTCTGCAACAAAGAATTTGAAGAACTTACCGGCTATTCTAAGGAGGAAATAGAGGGTAAAAAAAGTTGGACAAAATTCGTAGTAGAAGAAGACTTGGAAAAAATGAAAAGATACCACAAGCTGCGCAGGATGGATCTTAGCCTAGCACCCAGAAACTACACTTTCAAGTTACGTGACCGATGGGGAAAAATCAGAGATATACAATTAACCATAGGGATGATTCCGGGGACTGGGAAGAGCGTGGCTTCGCTTGTTGATGTTACTGAGCTTAGGAATGCTGAAAGGAAGATTAGGGAAAGCCGGGAGAAGTACAGGGCTGTTGTGGAAACAGCTCCTAATGGTGTTTTGATTTTTGATAAGTTTGGGAGGGTGGTTGAGGTTAACAAGAGGGCGCTGGAAATTTCCGGGTTCAGGAAAGAGGAGCTGATTGGTAAAGATATTAAAGAATTAGCTCCCAGGGTCAGAATAGACCTTGTGGAGATCTTTGATTTATTTGAACGGGCTATTAAAGGAGAGAAGATAAAGGAGAAGGTTAGAAGCTTCACAAATCTGAAAGGTGAAAAAATCTACTACATAGCATATCCTTCGATTTTAAGGAAAAATAGTGAAATAATGGGCTTATCACTCATCATAGAAGATGTTACTGAGCGTTACAAAGCAGAAAAGAAGATCAAAGAATCCCTCATGGAAAAGGAGACATTGTTGAGGGAGATACATCATCGGGTTAAGAATAATATGCAGATTATTCAAAGTTTGTTAAGTCTTCAAGCTGCCAGAATGAAAGAAGAAGAAACTCAAAGACTGCTACAAGAATGTCAAGGAAGGATACGTGCCATGTCAATGGTACATGAGCATTTATACCAATCAGAAACAATAGCAAAAATCAACATCAAAGAATACATAGAAAAACTCCTAGAAGATCTAGTCATCCTCTACAAGGCTAAAATCAAAAAGAAACTGAAAATCGAGAAAATACAACTAGACCTAGACACAGCCATACCACTCGGCCTAATAATAAACGAACTCGCTACCAATAGCATCAAATACGCATTCCCAAATGGAAAAGGTACCATAACAATAAAACTCACAAAACAAAAAAACAAAATAAAACTAACAATAGCAGACGACGGAATAGGCCTCCCAGAAAATATCAAACCAGAAAAAACAGAAACACTAGGCCTAAAACTCGTAAACATCCTAACCAAACAACTCAACGGAAAAATAACCCACAAAACAAAACCAGGAACAAAATTCAAAATAACATTCCCCCAAAACCTAAAAAACTAATCCAAAAAAAAACTATTATACCTTTTCAGTGCAACCCATCACATCCCCCCCAAACCTTATAATCAACCAAAACACCAAAAAAAACTGGTAACTTCGTTATGCGTGAATATAGCTCAAAAACCAATTCTAAACAAACTAAACCCCCCAAAAAACCACTATAAGGCCATTATAACACCCATCCTATAGTTGGTCGTGTTTTTTTTGCTTGCGCTCCAAGCACGACTTTAATATTATTAACGCTTCATGTAATACTTGTCATGAAATGATTTTTGATATATAATATGCTTGAAATCAAAGCAAAAGGACCGTCAATTACTTGAAGAGAGACTTATTTTTTCTTTTTTTTGCTGTAGAATAATGTGAATAGTTCCTTCGTCTCTTGAGCTATTCAACATGAAAAATGTATAATGAATAGGGTTCTTTTGATTCCTTGTTGAGTTTTTTTATGTGAATAAATATTTTACATGTCTATATGTTGTAGACATCTTCCAGATTAGTTTCCTTATTCCCTTACTTGATACTTATTTGCACTAATTTTTATCATTGAAAACTCTCTCTTCACTATGGATATAATTGTTTCTATCAATTTTTGAAATTAGGGTTCATGGTTATTGGAGTGGCTTGTTCCGTCAATTGCCACCCAAATATAATGTTGAATAAGCGTACTGTGAAGTCGAGCATCGTATTCAGGGAGTGGGTGCCGATGTCCTTGAAGAGCTTCTCCAGTATCGTGGAACACCCTTTAAACCGAGCATCTTAAATAAAAATTAGACATTAAACCAAAAACGGATGTGAATTCACCGTACTTAAATCTTAAACGCATCTTAAAACGTAAGAGAACCATTACTCGATGTTGAGCGTGTTTACACTTCGGTTGCAAATGGAGTCATTCAGATACTTAAACGCTACAGATATAAGCTTTATTTTTCTGTTGCTTGTCAAGACCCGCCTCCCAAAGGGGATACACAATAGAGGAGGCGGGTTTAAATATTTTGTGTGTTATAGAAGTTATGGTGAGATGTTTACCCTATGAAGGAATTTCAGCTAACTTTGGTGTGAAAAACTAGCCCGCATCTAATGAGAGGTGTGGGGTTGGGGGCTATACCCTCGGAACTCCCAAAATGAAGCCTTTGACGCAAGTTCAGGTGGAACGGGAGAAGCCCCATCCGAGAGGGTGGGGTAGTTCACCTGCACTTGGGATTATTGCCTCGAATGAGGGTTTTGAGGATTCTATCACCTTTTTTAAAAACCTTCCGGTGTATGTTCCTGATTCTGCAACTTCTTCGGGCGTTCCTTCCGCGACTATTCTACCTCCCTCTTCGCCTCCTTCCGGTCCAAGGTCTATTATATGATCGGCCATTTTAATAACATCCAGATTATGTTCTATGACCACCACGGTATTCCCCGCATCTACAAGGCGATTTAGCACATCTAAAAGCTTTTTTATATCATCAAAGTGCAGGCCTGTGGTGGGCTCATCTAATATATAGAGTGTTTTGCCTGTGCTTTTTCTGCTTAATTCCTTTGCAAGTTTGACTCTTTGTGCTTCGCCGCCAGATAATGTTGTTGCGGGTTGTCCCAATTTTATATAGCCCAAGCCAACATCATATAGGGTTTGGAGTTTATTTTTGACTGATGGTACATTATGGAAGAAATCTAATGCTTCTTCCACTGTCATGTCAAGTATATCGGCAATGTTTTTTCCCTTGTATCTGACTTGTAGTGTTTCTTCGTTGTATCTTTTACCTTTACATACTTCACATGGGATGTAAACGTCGGCTAGGAAATGCATTTCTATTTTTATGATCCCATCACCATTACAGGCTTCGCATCTGCCTCCTTTCACGTTGAAACTGAATCGGCCCGGCTTGTATCCTCTTTTTTTCGCTTCGGGTGTTTGGGCGAAAAGTTCTCTTATGTATGTGAATACTCCGGTGTATGTTGCGGGGTTGGAGCGTGGTGTTCTTCCTATGGGTGATTGGTCTATTATCACGACTTTGTCTAGGTAATGTACGCCTTTCATGTCTTTATGTTTACCTGGATTCATATGTTTGTTGTTTAATCTTTCATAGAGGCCTTTGTAGAGGATGTCGTTGATAAGGGTGCTTTTACCGGAACCTGAGACGCCTGTAACACATGTGAAGACTCCTAGTGGTATTTTAACGTTGATTTCTTTCAAGTTGTGTTCCTTGGCGCCAATTATCGTGAGGTGTTTACCATCAGGTTTTCTTCGTTTGGTGGGTGTTGGTATTGTTTTTTGGCCTGAAAGGTATTTTCCTGTGAGTGATTCTTGGTTTTCCATTATGTCCTTTGGGGTTCCTGTTGCGACTATGCGGCCTCCGTGTTCACCGGCTCCTGGGCCTATATCAATGATATAATCTGCGGATAATATGGTTTCTGGGTCGTGTTCGACAACTATTAGTGTGTTGCCGAGGTCTCTGAGTTTTTTTAGGGTGTTTATTAATCTGATGTTGTCTCTTTGGTGTAGGCCTATGGTTGGTTCATCTAGGATGTAGAGCACTCCTACGAGTCCTGAGCCTATTTGTGTGGCTAGTCTGATTCTTTGGGCTTCTCCGCCTGCGAGCGTCCCTGATGGTCTGCTTAGTGTTAGGTATTCTAGTCCGACGTCGACTAGGAATTTTAGACGTTCTTTTATTTCTCTTAGAACGTCTTTTGCTATGTGTTCTTCTCTTTGGGTTAATTTGAGTTCTTGGAAGAATTCCATGGCTTCTTTGATTGACATTTCAGTGATTTCGTGGATTGATTTGCCATTTATTGTAACTGCGAGGCTTTCGGGGCGGAGTCTGCTACCGCCACATGTGGGGCAGGGTCTGTTGCTCATGAATTCTCCGATGTATCTTCTCATATAATTGGATTTGGTTTCTAGGTAGATTCTTTCTAGGCGGGGGATTACACCTTCGAATCTTCTATTGACGCGATATTTTCTGTTTTTTCTTTTGAATACGAATTGTATTCTATCCTGGGATCCGTATAATATGATTTTTTGGTGTTCTGGGTCGAGGTCTTGGAATGGTGTGTCCATGCTGAATCCGTAGTGTTTGGCTAAGGCTTTGAGCATCTGATAGTAGTAGTTTTCTTTTTTCAGGGACTTGCTCCATGGTATGATGGCTCCCTGGTTTAATGAGAGTTCGGGTTTTGGGACTACAAGGTCTGGGTCGATTTCCAGTTTATTTCCAAGGCCGTTGCATTCTGGGCAGGCTCCATGGGGGCTGTTGAATGAGAACATCCTTGGGCTGATTTCTTCGAAGTTTATGCCGCAGTCTGTGCATGTGAAGTGTTCGCTGAAGACTTTTTCTTTCATAGTGTCATGGTATAGGATTATTAGTGTGCCTTCACCTAATTTTAGGCTTGTTTCGACGGAATCTGCTAGTCTTTTTCTGAAGTTTGTGTCTGAGCGTATTATGAGCCTGTCTACTATAACATCTATTGTATGTTTATGGTTCTTTTCAAGGTTGAAATCTTCTTCTAGGCTGTGTATTTCACCGTCTACACGGACTCTTACGAATCCGTCCTTTTTGAGTTTTTCCAGCACCCTTTTGTGTTCTCCCTTCCGGTCTTTTATGATCGGTGCTAGTATGTATATTCTTGTACCGTCTTTTTCTTGGAGTATCTGGTCTATGATTTGTGTTGAGGTTTGTTGTGAGATTTCTTTTCCACAAATGTAGCAGTGGGGTTTGCCTATACGCGCAAAGAGTAGTCTGAGGTAATCGTATATTTCTGTTATTGTTCCTACGGTGGATCTTGGGTTCATTTTTGTGGCTTTCTGGTCTATTGATATGGCTGGTGACAGTCCCTCGATATAGTCTACGTCTGGTTTTTTCATCTGTCCTAGGAATTGTCTTGCGTATGCTGATAGGGATTCTACGTATCTTCTTTGTCCTTCTGCGTATATTGTGTCGAATGCGAGTGATGATTTTCCTGATCCGCTTATTCCGGTTATGACAATAAATTTGTCCCTTGGGATTTTGAGGTTTATGTTTTGGAGGTTGTGCTCCCTTGCACCTTTGATCATGATATTCTTTTCCATGGTATCCCTTAATTTCTATTTTGAGATGCCTTTAAGGGCTAGTATCTGGTCTCTGATCTTGGCAGCTTTTTCAAATTCGAGGTTTGATGCGGCTTCTTTCATCTCTTCTTCAAGATCGGCTATTATGAGTTTCAGTTCATCCTCTGGAACTTCGCTGAGGGTTTCCACTTCTATTTTCTCCTTTTTAACTTTGAGGCTTCTCTTAGCACTTTTTGGTGTTATGCCATGTTTCTTGTTATATTCTAGTTGCATTTCTCTACGTTTGTTTGTGGTTTCTACAGCAGCTTTTACCGAGTCTGTGAGTTCGTCAGCATAGAGTATGACTTCGCCTCTAACATGGCGGGCTGCCCTGCCAATGGTTTGGATGAGTGAGGTTTCAGATCTTAGGAAACCTTCTTTGTCAGCGTCTAGGACTGCTACGAGGGAAACTTCTGGCAGGTCCAGTCCTTCTCTTAGTAGGTTGACTCCGATGAGGCAATGGAATTCTCCCATCCTAAGACTGTTTATGATATCAACCCTCTCAAGAGTGTCTATCTCAGAGTGGAGGTATCTTACCTTGATACCCATCTTTGAATAGTAGTCTGTGAGGTCTTCAGCCATCCTCTTTGTGAGTGTGGTTACAAGTATCCTCTCATCCCTTCTAATGTGACGCTTTATCTCATCGAAGAGGTCGTCTACTTGGCCTTTAGCCGGTCTTACTATGACTTTGGGGTCTACAAGTCCTGTGGGTCTTATTATCTGTTCAACCACCCTTTGGCTTCTTGAAAGTTCATATCTTCCAGGGGTTGCTGACACATATATTATCTGGTTTATAGTGTCCTGGAATTCTTTGAATTTAAGTGGACGGTTTTCTTGTGCTGAAGGTAATCTGAAACCATATTCTATGAGGGTTTCTTTACGTGATTTGTCCCCCTTGTACATTCCTCTTATTTGTGGTATTGTAACATGGGATTCGTCGATAACTGTCAGGAAATCGTCTGGGAAATAATCTAATAGTGTGTAGGGTTTATCACCCCAGTTGCGCCCGCTAAGGTGTAGTGAATAGTTTTCGATACCTGGACAATACCCCATCTCCCTTAACATTTCAATGTCGAACTTTGTGCGCTGTTCAAGCCTCTGAGCCTCTAGGAGCTTACCTTGGCTTCTCAGTTCTCCTAATCTTTCTTTAAGCTCCTCTTCTATGGATTCTATGGCTTTTTCCATACGATCCTCTGATATGATGAAGTGTTTGGCCGGGAATATAGTGACCTTTTCCAGGTTTTTTATAGTTTCTCCCCTTGTGGGGTGTATTAGAGATATTGAGTCTATCTGGTCTCCGAAGAATTCTATGCGTATCGGGGGCATTCCATGGACTGGGTTAACTTCTAGTATATCGCCTCTGACTCTGAACTGTCCCCTGTCAAATTCGATATCATTTCGTTCATATTGCATGTGCACGAGCTCTGATAGGATATCTTCCCTGTCTTTATGGGATCCGACCTTTAATGAGAGTGTGAATTGGCCATAATCCCATGGGGCGCCTATGCCATAAATGCAGGATACGCTTGATACCACGATAACATCTTCTCTTGTGAGGAGTGATTGTGTTGTTGAGTGCCTCATCAAGTCTATTTCATCGTTTATTGAGGCTTCTTTGTCTATGTAGGTGTCTGTCTGTGGAATGTATGCTTCTGGCTGGTAATAGTCATAGTAGCTTACGAAGTATTCCACTGCATTCCCTGGGAAAAACTCTTTAAATTCTTCGTATAATTGTGCGGCGAGCGTCTTATTATGTGAGATTACGAGGGTTGGTTTTTGAACCTTTTCTATGACATTTGCTATTGTGAAGGTTTTACCTGATCCAGTGACTCCAAGGAGTGTTTGCTCCCTTAAACCCTCCTTTATCCCATTGACTAGTGCATCGATGGCCTTGGGCTGATCCCCTCGGGGTTTGAAATCTGATTCTAATTTAAATTTCATCATTTATCACTGGCAGAAAAACCGGGATTCTATGAACTATAAGGATGATATATTCATGGTGTCATATATAATTTTGTAAGAGACTATGATAGGGGTTTATAATTTGGCAGTGGCTGTTGAAAAGGTTGAAGATCTCCCTGATAAAATCGGCGTTTACATACTAAAGGATGGGAAAGGTAACATACTTTATATTGGAAAATCCATATCCTTGAGGAAACGTGTTAAATCCTATTTCCAAGCCACTGATAATCCGAAGATAAAAGCCATGAGAAAACACCTAGATCACATAGAATATATCCTAACAGACACTGAAAAAGAAGCCCTGATACTGGAAAGTAATCTTATCAAAAAATATAGGCCACCATATAATGTGCAGCTCAAGGACGATAAAAGATACCCTTACATTAAAATCACCAGGGAAGAATATCCAAGGATAACGATAACAAGGAGGATAACCTCGGATGGCTCTTATCTCGGACCCCTAACCAACACATTCGCCGCTAAAAAGATGATCAAGTTTCTAAAATCCCTATTCAAAATCAGAGATTGTAAAGTAATGGACGGACCATGCCTCAACAAGCAATTAGGCTTATGCCACAGTCCCTGCGCTGGTAATATTTCAAGGGAAGAGTATATGCAGATAATCAGAAAGGTTGAACTTTTTTTCCAGGGACAATACAAAGACATCATAACCGAACTAAAAAAGGAAATGGAAGAAGCGGCCTCAAAACTTGAATTTGAAAAGGCAGCGCTTCTAAGAGATCAGATAGCATCACTAAGAGAGGTTATGGAAAGAGAAAAGACCACATTCGCCCTTGGGATAGAAAAGGATGTTATAGCTGCGAAACTAGATGATGAAAAAGCCTCTATCATAATACTTCACATAAAAGATGGGAAAATCACAGGAAAAGATGATTTCACAATGAACAACACCAAAGAAGAACCAGAAGAAAAGATATTATCAGCATTCATCCAACAATACTATTCAACCCCACACCAAATCCCAGAAGAAATACTCATAGAACACAACACAAAATCCAAGAAACTACTGGAAGAATGGCTATCAGATATTAAAGGGGTTAAAGTCAAAATCAGAAAACCAAAAAAGGGAAAAGACCTAAAATTCCTAAAAATCGCAAGAGAGAACATCAAATTATCCAAGAGAAAATCAGAAACCCATAGTATACTATCAGAACTTAAAAGACAACTTAAACTCCCAACATATCCCAGGAGGATAGAAGGCTATGATATCTCAAACATTAGTGGAAAAACACCAGTAGGATCAATGGTAACATTCATAGATGGAAAACCAGCCAAAGGCCTGTACAGACAATACAAAATACACACAAGAGGACCAGACGATTATGCCATGATCCGTGAAATCATAAAAAGAAGATACCTAAAAGATGAAGTGAAAGCAGACCTCATAATAATAGATGGAGGACTCGGACAACTAAATTCAGCCCTCCAAGTCCTAGAATCACTAAATATCAAAATACCAATTATAGGAATTGCAAAAAAAGACGAAAGAATATACACCCCATATTCCACTAATCCCATATATTTACCCAGAAATTCAAAAATCTTACACCTTATAGAGCATGTCAGAGACGAAGCCCACAGGTTCGCCATCAAATACCACCGCAAATTAAGAGACAGAAAATCCAAAACTTCAACACTCGACAAAATAAAAGGCATCGGACCTAAAAGGAAAAAAAACCTACTAAAACACTTCGATGGGGTGGAAGCCATAAAAAATGCTACTATAAAAGAATTAAGCCAAGTAGATGGGATAAACAAGAAAATCGCCGAGAGAATCCACAAACACTTCCAAAAAAAAGATCTGATGAGGAGACCATAAAATGACATCACTAATATCAGTGGCCAAATGCACATCATACAAACTCCCAAAAGTCCAAAAGGCCATCAGAGAATGTATCGACAGAATAGACGGCCTTAAAGATTTGGAAAAAGGCGACCATGTGCTGCTTAAACCAAACCTTTTAATGAGCAGCACACCCCAAGAGGGGATAACAACACACCCCTCCATTGTAGAAGCCACAGCAAAAATACTACTCGAAAAAAATGCAAAAATTATGATAGGAGACAGCCCAGGAAGCCCCTACACCAACCTAAAAAATCTCTGGGAAAAAACAGGAATGAAAACCATAGCAAAAAAACTAAACATCAAACTTTTAAACTTCGAATCAACAGGATCATATATCAAAAAATTCGGATCAGAAGAATATCCCATAGCAAAACCCATCCTTGAATGCGATTTCATCGTGAACCTGCCAAAAATAAAAACCCATAACCTAACAATATTAACATGTGCAGTGAAGAACATGTATGGGGTCATCCCAGGAGCCAGAAAAACGGATTACCACAGAAGATACCCAAGACCATCAGAATTCAGCGAAAAAATAGTTGACATATACAAACTTGCAAAACCAGACCTGACAATAGTAGATGGTATAATAGGAATGGAAGGCAACGGCCCCTCTGGAGGCGACACCAGAAAACTTGGAATGATACTAGCATCAGAAGACGCTGTTGCATTAGATGTTTACATCTCCCATATCCTTGGAATGGACCCTTACATGATCCCATCTAATAGAATCGCGATAAAAAAAGGTCTTGGCAGCGGCCCAGGTAACATCAAGATTATAGGAGACGAACCACAAGTGATAGATGATTTCAAATGGCCATCCAACATATATCATGTCCTTGAATTTTTCCCTTCTAAACTTGCAAGGATACTTCTCAGGTTTTGGTGGTCGAGACCAGCCATTGATGATAGGTGTTGTAAAAACTGTGGAATATGTATAGAGGCATGTCCAGCCGGAGCTCTTAGTGAAGGCCCATCATCTCCAAGATTCGATTATGAGAAGTGTGTGAATTGTCTATGTTGTATGGAACTTTGTCCCCATCATGCATTTTATCATGAGAAAAGTTTCCTTTACAAGTTAACTTCACGTTTATCAAAAAATGGAGGGGAGTGACCAAATATGGAATTGTTTTCAGATGAGATAAACATAAAAACTACAAAGCGAGTAGAACTTGTAAACATAACCGATAAGGTGAAAAGTCTTGTGAAATCTTCCAATATCAAGGATGGTATAGTTAATGTTTTCACAAGGCACACGACTTCGGCCATTTTTATAAACGAGAACGAATCAAGGCTACTGGGAGACTTTGAAAAGATCATTGAAAGGTTGATTCCAATGGGGGGTTCATATGGACATAATGCCATTGACAATAATGCGGATTCCCATTTAAGGGCGATGATTATAGGTGGCAGCCAGAGCATACCCCTCATCGGCGGTTCACTTGATCTTGGAACATGGCAGAGCATATTCTTTGTTGAATTTGATGGTCCAAGGAGCCGGAGAATCAGGGTCACTATACTTGGTAAGTGACCCCCCCCAATGCTACCATTGGAGTTTCTAACATGAAATTTTACAAGTTGAGGAATTCACCTAGGTTTCACACCTATGGGAGTCTTCCCGGCTCGACCCCCATCTCATGTTCTTCTTGTTAAAGAACAAGGCTACGATTCTATGGAAAGGGCATCTTGTCCACTTCCCCTTTTGTGTGTCCCCCCCATTCGGGATGTGGGGGTCTTACAAGTGCATTTTGTGGGGGAAGGTTATTTCAAAGGCGACAACTGGATACTCTAGATTGAAATTGGTTATGACTTCCGGGTGTAATTCTCCGAAGAATCCTTTTAATCCATTTTTGTCATTTATCTTTGCGCATCGTCCCCTGATAAATGATGGATGATCTAGATTTTCTATTTTGAACTTGTATCCAAGGTTTTCTAGTATGGCTGCTACTGTAGATTTTATCTCGGTGAAGTTGGCATTTGAATGTATTATGGCCCCTGCAAGTTTTTTGATTATGCGAGTGTTTGTTTCTTGTCGTTTGTCAAGGTATATTACGTCGCCTATTTCGAATATCTTTTGGGGTAGGTCTTCGTGTCTGTTGGCTTCTAGGAATTCTAGTAGGCTGTTAAGTAGGCTTTTTCGTATCATTGTCCTGTCGGTGGATATTGGCTGGGCTACTTCAACTCTTTCATCTTCTTCAAGTCTCATTTTTTTGTAGTGGTTTTCCTCGTTGGTTAACATTAGGCTCATGATCTCTTGGAAGCCTAAGCCTATCATAACCTCTCTTATGGATTTGTCGGCTTCGTGCCATGGATTTTCTTTTCCAATGGTGGGGATTGCTGGAAATTCTGGTTTGATGTTCTTGAAGCAATATTGTATCGCGATATTTTCGATTATATCGACTTCGTGGAGTATGTCGATCCGGTATGGTGGGATTTTAACCTTGATTTCATCTTCTGAGATGATCTCTGCATCCATCCTAGCTTTTTCTAGGAGATCTTTTATGGTTTTTGGGTTGATTTTTATCCCGGTTATCCTTGCAACATTTGAAATCTTCAATTTTTTTGTTTTTGGGGTTAAATCTGGCGTTTTAAGTTCTTTTTCTGGACGTATTACCTTTAGAGTTTCTATTTTTCCACCGGTTTCTGCGAATGATGTGCATATTATATTCAATGTTTGCATGACTGCGCGCTCATCAGTCCCTGTAACATCAATAAGTATGTTGATGGTATCATCTTTGAGTTTTGTGAGTTCTCCATTGATTATGGGAGGCATTGAAAGTACTTTTTTGTTTTTGTCAACGATTAGGGGGTAACGGTCAAAGGCTTTTAAAAGATGTGCGTATTCCACGCCCTTTGGGTGTTCTCTGAGTATCTGGGCTGGTGTCATTTCATGGTCGCAGTCAAGTGGTGTGAATTTCACTTCATCTGGTTTAACTGCTTTATAGGTGAATGGGGCTTCCACTACGTCGAGATTGTGTATACCAATAGCCACTTTTTTCCTATCTCTTCCTATCACCCAATGTAGATCCTCTTGGAACTCCATAACCTGCTTTAACCTTTTATCATTAAAATTAACATTTTTAACAACACCCATCCCAATATATGGCCTCACATCCACTACACTCTCATCCACATATACTTGCATTCCTGAGTTTTTAACTTTATAGGATGGCATTCCCTTCTCTATGCCGATGAAACCTTTAAGGCTCCTTGCAACACCTTCTACCGAGAGCTGGTCCGGCCTGTTGGGGAAAAATTCTACTTTTATACTTTTTTCATCGAATTCTTCAATGTCACTACCTAGCATGGGTAGAATCTCAATGAGTTTGTCCTTGTCTATGTCCACTCCAAGGTTTTTTAGATCTTCATAATCGATTGTTATAACTGGCATTATGAACACCAAGATAACTTCTCTGATAGATATACTAATCTAGATAATAATAATTTTGTGCCCAAACCCCTATTTTAGGTTGGGTGTCTGAAGATTTTATGTTTGTGGAAAAATATTTTATCTTTGGAGATCATATATAATGCATGGTGAAGAGTAATGAAGGTTATAAAGAGGAGAGGGGTGCGTGAAGCATATAAGCCTTCTAAGATCAGAGCATCCCTTGAAAAGGCCACTATCGATGCGGGTTATAGTCTTGAAGAGAAAAAGGAGATCATTGACAGGATTTATGAGAATGTAACTAGGAAATTGGAGGGTGAAGAGGAGGTGAAAACTGATACTATAAGGATGTGTCTCCTCACGGAACTTGATAAATGCGAACCATATATTGCAAAGTCTTGGAGAAGATTTGAAAGGAAATACAAGTCATGATCCGGGGGGTTGTTTATCCACCATCCCCCCAAAGTTTTGGGTTAGAATGGCTTATAGGTTACTTTGAATTCGTTTTCATTGATTTTTTCAATTTTTTTTATAGTTTGAAAGAGTATATCTTTTTCTTGTTTTGTCATGACATTGAAGTTGTAATGTTTTGATTTGTATTTTGGGTTTTTCCCTGGGTGAAATTGGCATGTTTTTCTAGCCGTTCCATTATAAGCTTTTTTGATAGCTTTCGCGCCATTTTTATTCTTGATTCTATTGTAGTTTTGAATTTTGGGTTGATCTCGTATCCTATCGAGTTTCTGCTGGTGCACATTGCAGCTATTGTAGTTGTCCCTGTGCCGAGGAAGGGATCCAGGATAGTGCCTCCTTGGATTGAGTACATGCTTATGAGTCTATATGCTAATCTAAGAAGATATGCGGCGGCTCTTCTTTCTAGATGATCCAATTTTGGGGGGCGCCCTTCAGATCAGTCCATATATCAGAGAACCATTCATTCCGCTCCTCCCAAAAATATGCGCTTTCTCTCCTTTTTTTGATTTCATCCTTGTTGAATTTTCTTTTACCTCCTTTTCTGAATATTAGGATGTATTCATGTTCCAGTCTCACATATGCATTGGGTGGTAACATTCCCGAGCCCATGAATTTCGTGGGCTTGTTCGTCTCTTTCCTCCAGATGATCAGTGGCAGCATATCATAACCTTTATCTTTGAAATAGGATACTATATGGGAATGATTTGGATAAACTTGGAAAGAATCCCCTATTTTCCTTGTAGCATCCCCTATATTGATACAGACTATCCCAGAGGGGGCTAATATTTTATCTATTTCATCCCAGACCTTGTCTAGTTCCATGTGCATAAGATTATATGCTCTCATACCATCCTCGTTTTTGAGTGCTTCATCTATCCTAGGATTAAATGAGGAGAACAGCTTATCCCATATTTCTATCATTGGGTATGGTGGCGAGGTTACTGTGAGATTCACAGTACCAGGAAGAACCTCAGTTATATCCCTTGAATTTTTAAAGATTATTTTATGAGTAGTTTCCATTTTTTCCTCCTACCCTTCTTTTCAGTGTTCTATGAAATTTAAAATTTTAGAAAAGTCATAGAGGAACCCCACCATAATATTTATATAATGGGAGGGTTTCATTTAAATGTTGGTGATATGGTGGCAAGAAGGGCAGTTTATTTTCTGATAAGCATAATCTTGGCATTATTGGTTTATATGATCCCATTACATGGTATTGGATCTTCTGGCCATGCTGCTTTATCATTACTGGTATTTGCCATTGTCATGTGGGTTACTGAGGTCGTGCCATTATCTGTGACTTCTCTGATCATATTATTTATACAGCCGATAATTGGTATCCAAAGTTTTGAAGAAGCTGTTATAGGATTTGCAAACCCTATAATCTTTCTTATGATAGGTGGTTTTATAATGGCGGAAGCCATCAGGAAAAGTGGACTTGCACTCCGATTAACCTACACTTTACTATCAAAACTTGGAATCTCCCCTAAAAGAGCGCTTTTTGCGAGTATATTCTCAACTGGCTTGTTATCTGTTTGGATCGAGAATGTTGTGGCATTTGCAATGTTACTCCCCATTATAAAGGAGATAGTTAACCTTATGGGTTGTAAAAATAGTGAACATGGTGGGAGCAATTTCGCGAAGAGTATGGTGCTTGGCGCGTCCTTCGGGTCATTGGCAGGGGGCTTTGCAACAGAGATAGGAACGGCACCCAACCTTATGGCGGCGGCTTATACAAATTTGCCATTCGTAAATTGGATGATCTTTGGGTTCCCACTTGCAATAATACTCATGCTCATAATCTGGAAGATCCTTTTGAGAATCTTTCCACCGGAAATCCATGATACTAAGGGTAAAGATAAGCTCGTGTCTGACAAACTTGATCTAATAGGGTCAATGAATCGAGATGAGAAGATGAGCACTCTCATATTATCCTTCGCCATTTTATTGTGGATCACGGCCAGTTGGACCGGTATAAACAGCTATTCCGTGGCGCTTATAGCTGGTGTGCTCTTCATCCTATCAGGTGTGATAGATTGGAGGGATGCGCAGAAAAACATTGACTGGGGCCTTATAATATTCTTCGGGGGTGCTCTTTCACTCGGATCAGCGCTCTTAAATACAGGAGCAGCCAAATGGCTTATAGAAGATATAATAGTGGCTATGGGTTCTCCTTCCCCCATTGCTATAATGATTGTTCTCATGATATTATCAGTTATTATAACGCAGGTTATGTCTAATGTAGCGTTGTCAGCTATACTCGTTCCATTGTCTGTTACACTGGCTCATACGCAACATTTACCTGTAGGCACATATGCGGTGCCTGTTGCAATGGCATGTTCCCTTTCCTTCTTGTTACCTACAGCTGATCCTACGGTGGCTATGGCCTATGGAACAGGTTTTGTGAAACTAGGGGATATTCCGAGAAGTGGAGTTCCATTAATTATAATTGGGGTGATTTTAACGATTATTGTAATCTTCACAATAGCGAAGCCGTTCCTAGTAGCCTAGTAGTTTTTCTATGAATTCTAGGTTTATGTTTTTTTCCACGATTTGTGCTAATCTGTCTAGTGAGAATCTGCTGTTGTTATGGAATTCATCTATATTGTAGGGTTCTGGTTCTAGGCCTTTTCTTTCACGTAGTATGTTTGTGAAGTAGCGGCGGAATCTGAGATTGTGGAATATGCCATGTAGGTATGTTCCGATGATGTTTCCTTCAACTGCTCCGTCTAGTTTTTTTCCTGGTATGTTGCCGCAGCCCTTTTCTAGGCGTATGAGGGCTTTGGAGTTTCCTAGGATTGTTGTGCCTTCATGGAGTTCGTAGCCGCTGATATGGGCTCCTTTTAATTTTTTGAATATTCCGTTGCCTATTATTTTTCCCCGGCTTTGTGTTATTATCTTTGGGGCGCCTGTGAATTCTGTTTTACAGTCGAGCAATCCCAGGCCTTTTATGCTTCCATGGTGTGATTCTCTATGGCTTTCGTCTATTATTTTTTCGCCCAGCATTTGGAATCCGCCGCAGATCCCGAATATTAAACTTTCATCTTTTTGGTTGTTTATTTCATTGTGGAATCCTTTTTCTTTTAGGAATAGGAGGTCGTTTATGGTGTTCCTTGTTCCGGGTATTATGATGGCGTCTAATCCTTTAAGGGTGTCTTCTGCTTCTATAAATTTTATTGACACGTCTTTTTCATACTCTAGGGGGTCTATGTCTGTGAAGTTTGATATTCTTGGCAGTCTTAGGACTCCTATTTTTATTTTTCCCTTGCTTTTGTATTTTCTTTCTGATAGTGAAGCTGAGTCTTCTTCTGGTAATTTTAAGTTTTGGTCGTATGGTATGACTCCGAGTATTGGGACTTTGATTATTTTTTCTATTTTTCTGATACCTGGCATTAGAATGTCTAGGTTTCCCCTGAATTTGTTTATTATCACTCCTTTTATCCTTTCTCTATCTTTTTTGTCTAGTAGCATGAATGTGCCTGCGATTGATGCGAAAACGCCTCCCTTGTCTATGTCTGCTATGAGTATCACGTCGGCGTCTGCTAGGTGTGCTATTTCCATGTTGGCGAGGTCGTATTGGCGCATGTTAATTTCGGCTGGTGAACCAGCACCTTCGATTATTATAAGATCATGGTTTTTTTTGAGATGATCTAGGGATTCTTTTATGGCTTTCAAGGCTTTTGGCCGGAATTTTCTCTGGTATTCATAGAAGTTCATGTTACCTGCTGGTTTTCCATGGATTATCACCTGTGATATGAAGTCTTCCTTGGGTTTTAGGAGTATGGGGTTCATGTGATGTGATGGTTCGATTCCAGCTGCATCTGCTTGGAGTACCTGTGCCATGGCTATCTCCCTGTTTTCTCTTGTTGTGTAGGAGTTGAGTGACATGTTCTGTGATTTGAATGGCGCGACCCTGTAGCCTTTTTTCGCGAATATCCTGCATAGTGCTGCTACCATAACGCTTTTACCAGCGTTTGATGATGTTCCTTGTATCATTATACATTTTGCGCTCATATGATAACTGTCCCCCCAGAGACTATTAGTTATATATATCCAATGTTTAAAGATAAAAGTAGTGAGGTTGATTTCATGGAATCTACTAGCCTTGAAGATATCTTCTTTGAACATTCCAAAAGTGCTAATATCATAGTAAAAGATTCTAGGATAGAAAAGTATAACAGTGAATTCATAAGGTTAACTGGTCTACCAGAGGATACCATAATAGGGCTTAGCCTCGCGGATATCATAAAAGATGATACTAAAAATTTGATGACTGGCAGAATCCTTGAAAATCTACAACTGAATCTTAGTGTTGATGGTTCAATACCAGTTATTGCAACCTGTGTTCCACTCGGAAATGGAAGATTATTCTTGTCAATGAAATCCAGCGAAAAATTACTAAAAGGGTTTAAATCTGTCTTTGAATCCACTGCCGATGCTATACTCATAGTAGATGATGATGGTAAGATTGTTGAAGCAAACCCATCATTCTCAAAAATATTTGGATATGATAGGGATGATATCATAGGCCAAGACCTTACCCTTATAATACCCCCAGAGTCTCATGAAGATTTTAAGGAACTTATGGATAGGTTTAAGAGGGAGGGTGAACATCCACTTGCAGGCAGAATATTCGAAACTAAGAGTCGTCGAGCTGATGGGAGTATCATAGAAGTTGAAATGTCATTAACCCCCTGGAGCTTCAGGGAAGAAAATTATACCACGTCTATTATCAGGGATATCAGCGAAAGAAAGAAGATGGAAAAGGAGTTAAGGGCAAGCGAGGAGAAGTATCGTAGAGTAATCGAAAAATTCATACAGAATGCACTTGCACTTATAGCCGAGATAAAAAAATAATAGTAAATAAATGTTAGAAAAATATTTAACCTATAAAAAACCTAGAAATATTAAAGTTATTATTTTTTCCTATTCACATTAAATCGGGAGGAAGCTGAATAAAAATGACAAGCGAGGTTAAAAAAGCCACAATGAGAGAATCATTCTCATATAAAACCTCAAAGGATATAAAAGTACCTGAAAGGTTAATAGACCAGATAATAGGACAAGAAGAAGCAGTTGAAACCATAAAAAAGGCTGCTGAGCAACGCCGCAACGTACTACTCATAGGCGAACCCGGCGTTGGAAAATCAATGCTTGCAAAAGCAATGGCAGAACTACTACCAAGAGAACAACTCCAGGATATACTGGTTTACCCAAACCTCGACGACCCAAACAATCCAATTATTAGCACAGTACCCGCCGGAGAAGGCAGAAAAATAGTGATGAGCCACAAAAACAGGGCAAGAGCCCAAGAAGAAAAGAAAAGCCTTTTCATGATAATGATAATCACCTTCATACTCATAATGGGCTTCATGCTCAAACAATTCCTCGCAGCCATAATAGCCGCCGGAATAATATTCTTAGCATTACAACAAATGAGACCACGCAAAACAATAATGGTACCAAAACTATTAATAAACAACGAAGGTGAAAAAACAGCACCATTCGTCGACGCAACCGGAGCCCATGCAGGAGCACTACTAGGAGACGTAAGACACGACCCATACCAATCAGGAGGCCTCGGAACCCCAGCACATGAAAGAGTAGAAGCAGGCATGATACACAAAGCCCACAAAGGAGTCCTATACATAGACGAAATAGGCACAATGAAAATGAAAACACAACAGGAACTCCTAACAGCAATGCAAGACAAAAAATACTCAATCACAGGGCAAAGCGAAACCAGCAGCGGGGCCATGGTAAGATCCCAGGCAGTACCCTGCGACTTCGTCCTTGTGGCCTCAGGTAACCTACACGTGCTTGAGGGCATGCACCCAGCCTTACGTTCAAGGATAAGAGGTTACGGTTATGAGGTCTACATGAAAGACACCATGCCAGACACAGAGGAGAACAGGCAAAAACTTGTACAATTCGTGGCGCAAGAAGTAGAAAAGGATGGGAGAATACCACACTTCAACAAGGACGCCATACAAGAGATCATAAGAGAAGCGCAGCGAAGAGCAGGTAAAAAAGATTCCTTAACCCTCAAACTAAGAGATCTAGGAGGTCTTGTGAGGGCAGCTGGTGACATAGCCAAAAGTGAAGGCGCAGAACTCGTATCCAAAAAACACGTTCTAAAGGCCAAGAAACTTGCAAGGACACTCGAACAGCAGATAGCTGACAGATACATCACCCAAAAGAAGAAATATAGTGTGTTCAAATCCCATGGTGGCGAAATCGGTAAAGTGAATGGTCTTGCGATCATAGGGGATCGTAGTGGCATAATATTACCTATAGCTGCTGAGGCGGCTCCTGCACAAAGCAAAGAGGAAGGTAGGATCATAGCCACTGGCAAACTAGGAGATATAGCAAAGGAAGCCGTTCAAAACGTAAGCGCACTCATTAAAAAATATACTGGAACAGACATCTCAAACTATGATATACACATACAATTCCTACAAGCCTACGAGGGAGTTGAAGGAGACAGTGCCAGCGTATCAGTTGCAACAGCAGTAATATCCGCCCTCGAGGAAATACCAGTAGACCAATCAGTCGCGCTCACAGGATCCCTAAGCATAAGAGGCGACGTTTTACCAGTTGGTGGAGTTACAGGTAAAATAGAAGCCGCGGCAGAAGCAGGGATAAAGAAAGTCCTAATACCCAAGGCCAACATGGATGATGTTATGATTGAAAAGAAATATGAGGGCAAAATAGAGGTAATACCAGTGGAGAGTCTAGGGGACGTGCTTAAACATGCGCTCATAGGTAAGGGCAAAGAGAGTCTAATAGAGAAGATGCAGAGGATAAGCGACATCATGCCAAAGAGTATAATGAAGAATCCCACAACACATTAACCATTTTTTAGGGTTTCTGCTATAAGTGGCGCTACTGACACAACACTCACCTCTGATTTGATGGTGTCAGTGGCTATAACATCATCCACGCCCGCTGAAAATATCCTTAGAAGGGCATCATCAACTAGCACAGGATGCACGCAAGCCACTCGGATCTCCCGCGCTCCTTGATCTTTAAGTATCCTAGATGCATTGACTATTGTACCTCCAGTGCTGATAATATCATCGACCACTATAGCACTCTTACCTTCTATATCAAGGTTTTTGATGCGTGTTTCCACCCTTTCAGGAGAAATACGTGTTTTTTCCATGTGATCATATTCGCATCCAATTATATTAGCCATGGTCTTGGCATAATCCAGGGCACCTTTATCAGGTGCAATTATAACAGGATCATCAACCTTTGAGGATAAATGTTCTGCTAAGAGTGGGATGGCTGAAAGGTCATGTGCTAGGATATTGAAAAATTCGATTATCTTATGTTCATGCAAGTTAATAGAGAATATTTCATCAGCACCCGCAGCCTCTAATAATTCTGCTATTATCTTCACTGAAATAGCTTCACCAGGTTTAAACCTTTTATCTTGTCTCGAATATCCAAGGTAGGGTATCACAACTTTTACTTTCTTGGCGCCGATATCTTTAAGGTTTTTTATTATGAAAAATAATTCCATGAAATTTTCATCTTGAGGATATCCTGTTGATTGTATCACAACAACCTCATCAGAAATTTCATCTTTTATCCTAACGTATCTTTCACCATCAGGGAATCTACGGGTTTCTATTGGACATAATTGTTCATCAAGTAGATTGGCAACCTTTGCTGCTAGATTTTGAGATGCGGAACCCCCTATTATCAAGATAATCACCCATTCCAAAAAGATGTTATATACATAGACTTTATATTAACTCCCCTCATAGATAAAATATAAACCCTAATACACTAAGTAAAATTAGAAATTTTGATGAGGTGGAATTCTTTGCACGAACTTTCCATGGCTGATGCCATAATAAAAACAGTTATTGACGCTGCCCAAAAGAATGATGCTATAGAAGTTTTAGAAGTTACAATAGAGATCGGAGAATTAACCCTCCTTAACCCAGAGCAGATAAAATTCATATTAGAAGTTTTAAGTGAAGACACTATATTAGAGGGGGCGAAATTCAACATTGAAATAATACCCGCCGAGATAGAATGTTCCTGCGGATATAAGGGGAAGATAAGTGCCGATGATGAGTTAGACCATTATAATCCACTTATCCTATGTCCATCATGTGGCAAGGGCGATTTTAAGATAATCGACGGGAGAGAATGCAACATCAAAAACATAAAAATTGAAAAGGAGGATTAAACAATGCACAAGATCGCAGAGGTGGAAATACAAAACGATATACTGATAGCTAACAAAAAACTTGCCAAAAGAAACCAGAGACTCCTAGACAAGGCAGGTGTATTCGCAATAGACTTCCTAGGAGCTGTGGGCTCAGGCAAAACCACCCTAATAGAGAAGCTCATAGAAAGGATGGACTTCTCAATAGGTGTGATAGCAGGTGACATTATAAGCAAATTTGACGCTGAAAGATTTAAACGCTATAACATCCCAGTAGTAGGTCTTAACACAGGCAAAGAATGCCACCTTGACGCCCACCTAGTAGAACATGGCCTCGAGGACCTTCCACTTGACAAGATAGACCTACTGTTCATAGAAAATGTAGGAAACCTCATATGTCCAGTTGACTTCGACCTTGGTTCACATATGAGGATAGTCATTATAAGCGCAACAGAAGGCGATGACACCGTACAGAAACATCCACTAATCTTTAAAGAAGCAGACCTCGTAGTCATAAACAAGACAGACCTTGCAGATGCAGTCGGGGCCGACGTGGATAAAATGGTAGATGATGTGTCAAAGATAAACCCCAATGTAAAGGTTATAAAAACCAGCCTAAAAAATAATGAGGGCATCGAGGATGTGATAGAAGCCATCCTTGAGGCCATCTAAGCCTCTATATCGAGTTTTTGGTGGTCATGTGAAGGTATGGATTGATATAACAAACGCGCCCCATGTAAGATTCTTCAAGCACATTATAGAATACCTACAAGGTGAAGGTGAAGATGTTATTATAACCACGCGCAAATTTGGTGATATACACAAACTAATGAAACTTTTTGGATTCGATTTCATATCAATCGGCAAACACGGAGTCTCACTAGCAGAAAAATTAATTGAAAGCACAAAAAGGGCATACGAACTTTCAAAGCTGATAATAGAAGAAAAACCAGATGTTGGAGTTTCCAAACATTCAATAGAACTTCCGAGGGTGACTTTCGGTCTTAGAATTCCAAGTGTCTACATACTTGATAATGAACATGCCCTAGCCGCTAATAAACTCACACTACCACTATGTGAAAGGATAATAATGCCAGAAGTCATAGATGTGTGGAATGTGGTGAAAACCGGCGCAGACCCAAACTCCATAATCCGCTACAAGGGCACATCAGAAATCCTACACTTCCAAAACTTCCAATATAATGATAACATCTTCAAAGACCTTAAACTAAAACTGAAAAAAGAAAAAACAATCCTAATGCGCCCAGAACCTGCCCTAGCATCATACCTCGAAGCAGACTGCCATAAATCAGTGCTCACACCCATAGTCGAAATACTCAAGGATCATGCCAACATCCTAATCATACCCAGATTCAAAGAACAAGCCGAACTATTCAAAGACTATGAGAATGTGACAATCCTCAAACCACCAGTAGACACCTTCAGCCTAATGAAAAAATGCGACCTTATGATAGGAGCCGGAGGAACCATGAATCGTGAAGCAGCACTACTAGGAACACCAGTCATATCATGTTACCCAGGAAAACCATTAGCAGTAGACAAATTCTATATAGAGAATGGTCTCATGCACAGATCAACTGACGTGGATGAAATAATAAAAATGGCCCTAAGATTACTTCTAGATGATAAGAAACCCTCCAAAATAGAAACAGACGACCTATTCAATATAATAATCGAAAACATCTACAAAGCAGCGAAATAATAGTATAATGGACTGGCCGGGATTTGAACCCGGGGCCTCCGCCATGCCAAGGCGACGCTCTACCAACCTGAGCTACCAGCCCCTCCAAGAATATTCAAACTAATTATTCAAATATTATATTATTTAAATTTAACCCCAATCTAAAGAGACTATGATCTGTGTGGAGGGCTCCTTAAATTGAATATTAGGAACGTTAAAGAAGAAGATTTCATTAAAATAGCAAAACTTGCAAAAAAATGCCATCCAATGGCCATCGAAAGAAATTCCATATACCATCTGTTCACGAAATTCTTTTCAAACACATCATTCATAGCCGAGGAAAATCAAAGGATAATAGGATTCCTTCTAGGATTTGTATCCCAGGACAACCCCAAGGAAGCTTATATACACCTATTATGTGTACATCCAAGATCCAGAAGAAATGGTATAGCATCCAAGCTCCTAGAAAAATTTATAAACAAAGTTAAAAAAGTGAATGTTAAGAAAATATCCCTCATAACAAAACCCATAAACAAAAGAGCGATATCATTTTACAAGAAACACGGTTTTAGAGAATATAAGGGTCCTGAAACCTGCAGGGTCAGTGACGTGAACGTTTTCAAGGACTATAATGGTGAAGGGGAAGACATGGTCCTATTTGAAAAATCTGTAAAATAAAATTATTTATGTAAGTTAATCCATATGGGATTAAAGCTAATTAAAGAACCCCGCGGGGGAAAAATAAAATGCCATTAATCCCTCAAAACCATCTTCAACTAATAATAGAAGTAGCATTGATATTATATGCTGGTATGATATTCCTATTTAATCTCGCGCCCATTTCACTAGGCTTCATACTTTTCCTTTGCCTTCTTCTTGGGGTTATCTTCAATGTAATATTTGGAATCGATATAATTTCCCTTTTCACATCATTTGGACAACAAGAATACACCCATCCATTCGGACCCCTTGCACTTATGGCGATGATAACCGCATTAGCAGCGATAAACATAATGGAAGATGCAGGGGTGGATGTTAGAGGTTTGAAGGGATTCTTATACATTCTCATCGCCGGTATAACAATATTCGGTGGACTGATGCACCGTTCTTTCCTCCTTTTATGGCTTCTAGGATTATTCATAGGCCTGATCATAACATCAAAGTCATTCCGCAAGAAATCGGCTTTCACGCTTAAAAGGGTTATAATGTTCATCATAGTAGTTATAGGGGCGTTCGGAGTCTTGGAATTGGTCTCAAGGGTTTTTCAAATGGCAATTTTAAGCCCTTATCTGAGGATATTAAGATTGGAAGAAAATGCCATTCCCAGCATAAAGATGGTTCTTAAAAATACTTATCTTATTGGACATGACCCCTCATCATCATATTGGGGTGACGCATCCCAAGGTTTCGCAGATGGATACATCTCACTGCCCATATCCCTGATATTGTTCTTTGGATTACCATTACCAATATTCTATGGAGTGCTGGTAAGCAAAAAGGATATAATAGATTATATGTTACCAGGAATATTTGCTTGGGCCTATGATTTCGGATATCTTACATTGTTCTTTTTCTTGGTATGGTGTCTTGGTATCATACTATTAGGTTTTAAGTTGCTTGGGATTTACCGATCTAAGAGAGAGGAGGGTTTGAAAAGTTACCTTGGAAGAGAGGCTCTCCTTATAGGTTCGCTCACAGCATTCATATCCCAGGCTATTATAGGCCTTTTCATTGTTAATAGAAGTATTAATGGAACAGCACTTTTAACTTTCATATTTTTAAGCTCCTTGATAGTTGCCCATGTAGTTAAAATAAAGGAAGTGTAACTAATGAAAAAGGTTTTAATATTCCTAGGCTGTCCCGAATCTCCTATACAAGCCCCCTTAACCCTTTATCTTTCATATAAGCTCAGGGAGAGAGGATATAATGTAACTGTAACTGCTAATCCAGCTGCTTTAAGATTGCTTGAAGTAGCAGACCCGGCTAGATTATACTTGGATAAAACATCAGATCTTGACTCCACCCTTGACAGTCTTTCAGAAGCAAAATATGATCTCCTATTCGGTTTTATACATAATGACGCTGCCCTGGCATACTTCATAACATTTGATAGCATACTAAAAATTCCATCTATAGCAATAATATTTGAGAGGGACGCGGAAATTTTAAATACACTTGAAAGTGAAGTTAATGAGAACACAAATTCTCATATAATATCTGCAAGAGCCCAACACAACCCTAACCCATTGAAGACACGCATAGACAAATTCTTGGAGAGACTGGAGGATTAAAATGTCATTTTGCCTTGAAACTTATCTACAGCAATCAGAAGATTACGAAATCCACATCTCAAGGGCTGGCTTCAAAGAATGTGCAAAACTGATCAAAGAAAAAGCCCGGGAAACCCTATATGTAAAAGCCGGTGAAAAAATCCTCGGAGCAAGACTAATAGGCATACCCCCAATACCAATAGGCATCGACAAAGAAAAGAAAACAGTCATGATACCATATACAAAACCTTGTTATGGGACGGCCGTAGTAGAAATACCAGTGAAAAAAGAAGAAATAAAAAAAATAGAAAAACTTGCAATAAAATAATCCGGACATGGGGGGTGCAAAAAAATATTAACAACAGTAGTTGGAAGTTACCCGGCCAAACCATCCAAACCAAGAAACTGGAAAGAAAAACTATCCAAGATAATAGGATCATATGATCCATACCATCATGCCATTGAAACAGCAATCCAAGACCAGGTAAAAGCAGGTATAGATATCATATCAGATGGTCAAGTACGAGGAGACATGATAAGCATCTTCGCGTCAAAAATCCCAGGGATGAAAGTTGAAAATGGCACATCAAAGATAATATCAAGGATATTACCACCACAGAACCCCATAGGCGCCCAAGACCTCAGATTATCCCAAAAAATCCTTAAAAAACTTGGAAACAGCCGGGAAATTAAGGGTATAATCACTGGTCCAAGCACACTCATCTACTCATCAAGGGTTGAAGGCTTCTATGATCCAAAAGACAAGAAAAAAATGACAATAGACATGGCAGAAGCCCTAAAAAGAGAAGCACTATACCTTGAAGAAGCAGGAGCTTCAATGATACAAATAGACGAACCATTCCTATCCACAGGCATCGTCAACATGAAAACTGCTAAAAAAGCCATTAAAATCATATCAGATGTTATAAGCGTGCCAGTAGCCCTACACGCATGTGGAGATATAAAAGAAATCTTCGACAACCTTATAAAGTTCAATGTGGAGATAATAGACTGCGAATTCGCAGGAACACCCAGCAACCTACAAGTCATCAAAGACTCAGAACTAAAAAACAAAAAGATAGGATTCGGATGCATAGACACAAAAAGCCACAAAATAGAAACCATACAAGAAATAAAAAAACTCATCAGAAAAGGTATCAAAATAATCGGAGAAGATATAATCATAGACCCAGACTGTGGGATGAGAAAACTCCCAAGAAACGTGGCATTCTCCAAACTCAAAAACATGGTGGAGGCAGCCAATGCCCTACAAGATAACAGCCAATAAAATCAAAGACGGATGGCAAAAACTCGTGAAAAAAATAATGGACGAAGGCAAACTAATAGAAGACGAAAGAGGCTCCAAGACGCGAGAAATCCTCAACACAATAGTAGAAATCAAAAAACCATTCAAAACCAACTTCTACCAGATAGGAGAAGAAATAGAAGCCCCAGAAGGATACTTCTGGAGTGGGGAGAAACTCAAAGAATACGCAAAACAATTCCTCACACCAGACAGACAAGGATTCATTTACACCTACGGGAACAGACTAAGAAGCCACTTCCAAGTCGACCAAGTAGAAGAAGCCATCAAAAGACTTAAAAAATTCAAAGGAACGCGAAGAGCTACAATGACCACATGGGATCCGAGAATCGACACAAAAGAAGATGAAGTACCCTGCATGATACTCATAGACTTCAAAATCAGAGATAACATACTCTACACCACAGGAGTTTGGAGATCCCATGACATCTATGGGGCATGGTTCCCAAATGCAGTGGGCCTAGCATACCTTGCCAGATATGTTGCAAAAAAGACAGGAGTCCAAACAGGCCCCATAACGATCCATTCTATCAGCGCCCACATCTATGAAGTTAATTTCAATGAAGCCAAAAAAATATGAGGTGGTAAACTATGGTAAGTGTGAATTTAAAGGCTAAAAAAATCGTTGATGAGATGATATCAAAGGCAGACGACCTTAAAATCCAATTAAAAAAGTTAGATAATGGTTCGAAGGTTATAGATTGTGGAGTGGAAGTTGATGGGAGTATAAAAGCTGGTGAACTCTACACAAAAGTTTGCCTCGGCGGACTTGCAGATGTTGGCATATCAATACCAGCAGACCTCTCCAAAAGATTGGCATTACCCTCAGTGAAGATTAAAACAGATTCTCCAGCCATTTCAACCCTAGGATCCCAAAAGGCAGGATGGGCTGTTAATGTCGGAGATTTCTTTGCACTTGGCTCAGGACCAGCCAGAGCATTATCAAAGAAGCCAAGCGAAACATACGAGGAAATAGATTATGAAGATGATGCTGATATTGCCATAATAGCACTTGAAAGCGACAAGCTACCAGGCGAGGATGTCACAGAAAACATAGCAAAAGAGTGTGGAGTTTCAACAGAAAATGTTTACGCCCTTGTAGCCCCAACAGCCTCAATTGTCGGTTCAATACAAATTTCAGGTAGAGTTGTTGAAAACGGCACCTATAAGATGATTGAAGCTTTAGACTTTGACGTTAAAAAGGTTAAATATGCTGCTGGTATAGCCCCAATAGCACCAGTAGACCCAGATGGATTGAAAGCAATGGGTAAAACAAATGATGCAGTTCTCTTCGGCGGCAGAACATACTATTATATCGAATCAGAGGAGGGTGACGACCTAAAATCCCTTGCTGAGAATCTTCCATCATCAGCCTCCAAAGATTATGGCAGACCATTCTATGAAATATTCAAAGAGGCTGACTACGATTTCTACAAGATAGACAAAGGAATGTTCGCCCCAGCAGAAGTTTTCATTAACGATCTCCGCACAGGCGAAGTATTCAGAGCAGGTTTTGTGAACGAGGAGCTGCTCATAAAATCCTTCAACCTATAAAAAAAAGGAAATTGAGGATAAAAAAATCCTCTTCTTTTTTATGTTTCCTTCAACCCCATAGATTAAGCTTAAATGTAGCCGTATCCGCAAACTGTACAATAGCCATAGGGGTCCCCATAACTTGAGGCATGATAACTATAAGATCCGCAGTTTGGACAGTATAATATACCATCATTATCTCCATATCCACAATTTGGGCACCTTGTATTCACATACCATGGATAGTATCCGCAGTTTGGACATGCTTGGGCTCCTGTTGGCCCCCCTGAACTTCCTCCAGAGGATCCGCCGCCAGTTTGGATAACCACAGGCGGATTTGAGGTATTATTCTGGGTTGGTGGCCATTGTATACATCCAAAACAGGATGCTACAATTACTATCACGGCAAAGATAGAAAGCACAACCTTTATATCCATCTTCTCCTCTCCAATTTTTTTCTATGAATAAAATCCATGAGGAAACTTTGTTTTTAGGGTGGATCTGGTTTTTCTTCATCCCCCCACCTAACAAACTTCATATTATATATTTTTCTCTATTTGTTTATATAATTATGGTGGGGTTGTGTTCCGGCCCTAGTTAAATGTGTTTAAATCCATGTGTATGGGTCGAATTCTGAGGGTGGTATGTACATTATCTCGGCGTATCCTCTTTTGAGCAATTCTGCGTTTAGGTTTATGCCATTTACGTAGACTATGGCGAGTATTCGACCGTATTTGTCATATTTTTTCGCATCATCAATGTCTAGATAGACTGTTTTACCAAGGCACATTTCTTCCACGAAATCCTTTGCTTCTTGGTATCCTGGCTGTCCACGCTCTGGGGTGTTAACACCAACAAAGCGTATGCGTCCAATGCCTTCAACATCTATTGTGTCACCATCCACAACATGATAACAATAACCGCTTGCTTCATATATGTTTTGACTACTATTATTGGAGGGTATGGTAGTCTCGTTGGTGGGTATGGTCTCATTAGTCTTATTATCTGTTAGAGTTATGTTATCTGTCGTATCTGTTGAATCCGGTAAAAAACTTCCAATAACGGCTAATATGAGAATTCCAAGGCAACATAAGCCTATTAAAGTTGCTAGTAGGTTACTATCCTTCTTGGATGCCATGATAGGTCACCATTGTCCGAGTTTTCCGGCTATTGCCCTTGCAAATTCATCAGCTACATTAGGATTCTTGGCAGTTATAATATTCCCAGAGATTACAACGTCTTTTTTCACATATTTAGCCCCGTTATCGGTTAGGATGTATTCTAGGCCAGGGTATATTGTGGCTTCTTTATCCTTCAGTATCCCTGCTTTTGCTAGTATTGCTGGGGCTGCGCAGATCGCCCCTATGATTTTACCTTGTCTGTTAGCTTCTTTAACTAGTTCAATGACCTTGTCCATGTTAGGATCATCTATTTTTCCTGTTACCCTATCGTATACTCCGCTTCCACCTATAAGGATTAGAGCATCATATTGTTTTATATCATTGGGGTTCATATCCTCGATATAAATGTCATAGTCGGTGTTTATCTTGTCAGCGGCTATGATAGTATAATTTCCACTTATCTTTTTCGCAGCATCCAATTCTATCGGATTGTACCTGTCAAATATTATAATAGCAACCTTCTTATCAGATAAAGGCTTTTCAGCGGCCATGTAAAATGCTAGGATGCCTATAATCGCAAGGACAGCGACTATTATAAGATACTCCCTCCTCATCAAAAAACCCCCATGATATAATATGGATTTTATCCCTATATTTTTTTTCCATTTTCAAGAATTTAGATCCCCCTAAAAAAAATCTTGGATGATAATCAGAATCATTTTTTTATGAATAATGATAGGTATCATAAGAAACTTCAGGATAAAATATAATATATGCTAATATTCTAACATTATTAAAGAGTTTTTATACAGATTTTCTGCAGGTGATCATGTGTCAGCTAAGGCTACCATCGGCGAGAAAATAAAAAAACTTAGAAAATACAAAGAGATAAGCCTTGAAGAACTTTCAAAGAATAGTGGAGTTAAAAAGGATCTAATAAAAGAAATCGAGGAGAGTGAGATCGTCCCTTCACTCGCCCCACTCATCAAGATTTCAAGATCCCTTGGAGTAAGACTAGGCACACTATTAGATGATACAATAGAAGAAGGGCCAGTAATTGTAAGAGAGGGAAAAGCCGGGAAAGTCATACACTTTTCTGGGCAGGAAGATGAAACAAGCGAAAGTCACCTTGACTTTTATTCACTAGGAGCCGGGAAAGTTGACAGACACATGGAACCCTTCATAGTCCAAGTCGAACCCCACACCGATAACTTTAAACTCTCCTCACATGAGGGCGAAGAATTCATATACATACTCGAAGGCGAAATCGAAATCGTCTATGGTAAAGAAAAATACCACCTCAAAGAAGGAGACAGCATATACTATGATTCAATAGTCCCCCATCACCTCCATGCAAAAGAGGATAAACCAGCAAGGATACTAGCAGTAGTCTACACACCACTCTAACCAGGAGGCCAATTACATGGTATTCACAGAAGATACAATCGGCGAATTCCTAGAAAAACAAGTTAAAAAATATCCTTATAAAGAATTCATAGTCTACCCTGACAGAGACCTAAGATTCACCTACACTGAATTCAACGAAAGAGTCAACCTATTAGCAAAGGGACTTCTGGCAATCGGCCTAAAAAAGGGTGAGCATCTTGGTATCTGGGCGACTAACGTGCCAGACTGGTTAACATTCCTTTTTGCCACGGCAAAGATAGGGGTTGTGCTTGTCACAATAAACACCGCCTATAAAAGTCATGAATTAGAATATGTGATGAAACAATCCGACATGAAAGCCATAGCCATCATAGACGGCTTCAGAGACGTGGATTATATAAAAACAATCTACAAACTCGTACCCGAACTTAGAAGCCATGAAAGAGGTAACCTCAAAAGTAAGAACTTCCCACATCTTAAAAACGTTATTTATATTGGAGCCGCTAAACACCGTGGAATGTATAACATCCACGAGCTAATACTCCTTGGAAAACACATCCCTGATAACGAACTGGAAAAGGTGAAAAAGAGCCTCAGCAGCCACGATGTTATAAATATGCAATACACTTCTGGTACAACAGGATTCCCAAAGGGTGTGATGCTAACACACCGTAACATCTTAAACAACGGCTACTATATAGGTGAAAGACAAAAATTCACAGAAAAAGACAGGCTATGCCTCCCAGTGCCACTATTCCACTGTTTCGGGATAGTTCTCGGCGTGCTCGCAATATTAACCCATGCAGGGACCCTAGTAATCCTAGAAGAATTCGACCCACTACTAGTACTTGCAGCAGTAGAAAAAGAAAAATGCACAGCACTCTATGGTGTGCCCACAATGTTCATAGCAGAATTCACACACCCAATGTTTGACATGTTCGACCTTTCCTCCCTTAGAACAGGGATCATGGCAGGATCCCCCTGTCCAATCGAAGCCATGAAACGTGTTATCAACGACATGCACATGAAGGAGATCACCATCGTTTATGGGCTTACAGAGGCCTCCCCTGGTATTACGCAGAGTAGTGTGGATGATCCTATAGAAAAGAGGGTTGAAACTGTTGGTAAGCCCCTACCACACATAGAGGTTAAGATAGTGGATCCTGACACAGGCAAGGAACTTGGACCTGGCGAGATAGGTGAAATATGTTGCAGGGGATACAATGTCATGAAAGGCTATTATAAGATGCCGGAGATGACAAGGGAGGTTATAGACGAGGATGGTTGGCTGCATAGTGGAGATCTTGCTGTTATGGACGAGGAAGGCTACTATTCTATTGTTGGAAGGATCAAGGACATGATTATAAGAGGCGGTGAAAACATTTATCCAAGGGAGATTGAAGAATTCCTACATACCATGCCAGGTATCAAGGATGTTCAAGTAGTGGGCATACCAGATGAAAAATATGGTGAAATAGTCGGAGCATTCGTCATAAAAGAAGAAAACGCTGATATAAAAGAAGAAGATGTTAGAGACTATGCTATAGAAAGGATAGCCCGTTACAAGGTGCCAAAGCACGTGTTCTTCGTGGAGGAGTTCCCATTAACAGCCAGCGGCAAAGTCCAGAAATTCAAACTACGAGAAATGGCAGTTAAACTACTAAAAAAGAAGAAAGAGGAAAATGATAGTATTAAATAGGAAAAAAAGGATAATAGAACTATTACCCATTGGAAATGCTAAAGGGGGTTTAAACTCACGCAAAAAACCACTATTCCATGGTTACATCCGCCTGAAAAAAACTCCAAATGGGCCCAGGATAAAACGCTTCATCATAAAAAAAGGTGAAAAAGAAAAACCAACACCCCCAAAAGAGGCCATAAAACTTCTAAGGGAACAATTAGTATTCCTACCAGAAAAAGACGAGGAAATAGAAGATTTCCTAGGATCCTTTAATATTAGAAACCGTTATGCCCATATATGCAAACATTGCCTACTTGAAGGATATGTTACAATCATCACACCAGAATCCTCATTCAAATACCATAACCAGAGAATATGCAGACAGTGCGCCAATGCAGTGATAAAAAGAGAAATAAAATACAAGGGGATGGACAAGACAACATTCAAAAACTTTAACAGAATCCTAAAGAGAACAGGAGACTTGGAAAAAGTCCTAAAGATATTCGAACCCCGCTTCAACCCCATAAAAGAATCTGAACTAACACTCTACGACAAAATAACCTCCTCAAAGGAAGAAAAAACCAAAATTTTCGTGGATGAACTGAGAATACCCCAAAAACTCAAATCCATACTAAAAAAGTATGGGAACAATCAACTTTTACCCGTGCAAAAACTCGCAATAGAAAACGGCCTCTTGGAAGGCGAAAATTTACTGATAGTTTCTGCCACTGCAAGCGGAAAAACCCTAATAGGAGAACTGGCAGGAGTGCCCAAAGCTTTGAAGGGCGAAAAATTCCTATTTTTAACACCACTTGTAGCCCTTGCAAACCAGAAATACCACGACTTCAAATCCAAATACTCAAAGATCGGCCTAAAAACAGCCATAAAAGTTGGTATGAACAGGGTGCAGGCCAGGGGAGAGCTTGTAATACCAGACGCCGATGTCAGAGGAGCGGATATAATCGTGGGCACCTATGAGGGCATAGACTTCATCCTAAGATCCAACAAATCCAGTATACTAGGAAAAGTTGGTGTTGTGGTCATTGATGAAATACACACACTAGATGACGAGGAAAGAGGTTCACGATTAAATGGGATGATATCAAGATTAAGGAAGATATTCCCAGAAGCCCAGATCATAGCATTATCAGCAACAGTAGACAATCCAGAAGAGATAGCATCAGCCTTTAATTTGAAATTAATAGAATATGATAAAAGACCAGTAACATTAGAAAGACATGTTATATTCCCAAAAAGTGAAGAGGAAAAAAGAGATATTATCGCGAAATTAACCACCAGAGAATTTAAACACCTATCAAAAAAGGGATTCCATGGACAAACTATAATATTCACAAACTCCCGTAGAAAAACAAGATTAATAGCAAATTATCTCCAAAGGAGAGGGATCAGAGCAGAAGCATACCACGCAGGATTATCCTATAGGCAAAGAAGAAGGATCGAGGATAAATTCACATCCCAAAGATTAGCTGCGGTGGTCACAACAGCAGCACTAGCAGCAGGAGTTGATTTCCCAGCTTCACAGGTGATATTTGAGACTCTACTCATGGGAAACAGGTGGATAACCCCCAATGAATTCTCCCAGATGCTTGGAAGAGCCGGAAGACCATCATACCACGACAGGGGCCTAATATACCTATTAGCAGAAATTGGAATGACATTCGATGGGGAAACAGAAGAATCAAAGGCCATAGAATTACTCGAAACAAGCCTAGACCCTGTTAACATCTATTATACCAAAGAGGATGCCATGGAACACCTACTAGCAGATATAAGCTCAAATGCCATTAAAGACACCAGAGACCTTGAAAGGAACCCACAATGGCCTATCAGCCCAAAAGAAGCCCTTAAAGTCTTGGAATCATATGATCTTATAAGAGAAGATAATGGAAGGTTAAAAGCTACAGATTATGGTTTGGCGGTTTCTAAGTCTTTCCTGAAACCCGAAGAGGCGGAATATATAAAGGAGAGCTTGGATGGATTGAATCCCCTTGAAATCGCCCTTTCAATGGAGCCATTTGAGAATGCTTACCTTTCAAATCGTCTGCACAACCAGCTAACCCAAAGGTTACAAGTTAAATTTTCAAATAGACTATTCTCAGATTCAACACTAGACATAATCTTTAATGGAGACAACCTTATAAAATTGGATGAAAAACTCCAAGAAGCGGTTCTCAATATACAAATTGACCTATTATCCTGTGAATGTAAAGAAAGGCCATTCTGTAATTGTATACAGGATAAACTTTCAGAGTATATTGTTAAAATGCGACTAAGGGGAAAAGATCCCTCTGATATAAGTAGGATGCTGATTAAAAGATACCAAATCCAAGCATATTCAGGTGACATATTCAATTGGCTCGACTCACTGCTAAGAACGCTTGAAAGTATAAAGAGGATTGCGATAGCATTTAAAAAACATGACAAGGTGAAGGAGTCTTCTAGAATACTGAAAGCCATTGAAACAGGCAGAAAAATCCAAGATTTAGCTTTTTAGGTGGGATTTTACAATGGATAAAAATAAGTTGTATTACATTATACCTCCATTGATTGTCTTCATAATCTGCCTTTGGACAACCTTAAAATATAAGTGGCCCCTTGGATGGGATGTTTTCTATCATATACACCTTGCAAAGGTTTATATGAGTAGGGGTTTCACATTCTTCGACCCACTCTATAATGCGCCTAAGGGCAATCTTATCAACTATCCTCCACTATTCCATATTCTCTTGGCCTTTTTATCATTAGTCTCTGGTATAGGCCCATTTGATATTGTAAGGTTTATGCAACCATTCATAGCTGCCCTTATAATTTTATCAGTTACTATTGTTGGTTCGCGTTTTTATGATAGGTTTGTTGGTTTATCTGCTGGGATGCTTTTAATATCGGCTTTTATCGCTACAAGAATCATTTTACCATTACCAGAGAACATAGCCTTAATACTTCTACCATTTAGCATATATTTTTATTATAAGTCCATTAAAGATTCCAAGATGAAGTTTGCATGTTTATCAGGGGCTTTAATGGGGATTATCGCACTTATACACCCAGCAGCTACCCTATGTCTTTTCATCTCCATCACATCCATAACATTAGCTTTACTATTAGCTGCATTTAGAGAGTATATCAATTTTAGGGATGTTATATTAGATTATGGGATTTTCTTTTTCACAGGTTTTCTTATTGCAGCTATTTGGTGGCTACCATCACTCTATATTAAAAGCCTTGGAGTCCCTGGAGGTATCCAAACATCACTCACGAGTTCTATAGGGACTAGTATCTTAAATTATCCAGGGGCCTTAGGTTATCTTGTCTGCGGATTCTCTATTATAGGATTGGTTTCAGCCTATAAGAGATTCGGTTTAAGGGAACTTTTCATCATATCATGGATTCTTTCAATGCTCATACTCTCAAAGGCTTATTATTTTGGTGTTAATGTCATCTCATACAGGGTTCTTATTTATATACTGTTACCATTGTCTATATTGGCAGGTTTTGGCCTAGAATTTGCTTTCAGGAATGTTAAAAGAAAAAGTGGGAGTTTAGCTTGTATCATTTTAGTTTTTGTCTTCCTATTTTCAGTTTTTCAAGGTTTTGGGAACCTTTCAGGTTCTAAGGTTGCGGATTTTGGTGTTTTAACAGATTATGGTAGGGTTCCTATCGCGCCACCCACCCATGGGGAAGTTGAACTTGCTGAATGGTTTAAGAGCGGGGCTGAGAAGGGTAAGATTGCATCGTTTTCAAATTATTATACGGGCGTTTTTGTCATGGCATATTCAGGTCAGCCGGTTAATTCTCTATTGCAGGATTCTCTGGGGGTTCCGGGGAGGGATGAACTTTCCAGGGAAAATATAGGATATCTTGTCTATGATAAGAGGTTGATGATGAATGATACTATACCATTTGTATTATCTGGTAAGCTATTATATTATAATCCGAAGTTGGTTAATTTAAGTGATTTGAATTATGATTACTTGGAGAAGGTTTATGAGAATGAAGATTTTGTTGTTTATATGGTGGTCTAGTTTGGGCAGGTCATGTCCCTGCATGTCCCGGCATATTCGATGGATTCTGGGAACCTTAGAACTTCTCTCTTTTTACTCCCATAGCGATAAACTGTTATACCTTTACATCCAAGTTTATAGGCTGTTTTGAAAACCTTCTCCACATCTTCTGGTTTCGCATCCCTTGGGAGGTTCACGGTTTTTGAAACTGCATTGTCCACATGTTTTTGGAATGTTGCCTGCATTTTCACATGGAAGATGGGGTCTATTTCATGGGCTGTTACAAAAAGACGTTTTATCTTAGCTGGGATTCCCTCGATTTTGTTTAGGGATCCTTCCTTGGCTATTTTTTCCATGAGTTTCTTGTCATAGAATCCTTTTTTTTTCGCCTCTGCTTCGAAGAGTGGGTTTACATCCACAAGTTTTCTGTCGAGGATTTCTCTTATAAATGAGACGGCGAATATGGGTTCTATGCTACTTGTAACACCTGCTATTATACTAAGTGAACCTGTGGGGGCTATTGTTGTGAGTGTGGCGTTCCTCATACACTCGAAACCTTCTTGATACCATCTGCTTTCTTTGAATGCTGGGAATGAGCCTCTTTGGAGTGCAAGTTCCATTGAAGCCTTTTGGGCTTCGGATTTTATATGTGACATGAGTTTGTCAGCTATATTGAGCGCTGATTTTGAATTGTAAGCTATGCCCAGTTTTATTAGCATGTCGGCAAAGCCCATGACACCTAATCCTATTTTACGGGTCTTTTTTGTGGTTTCTTCGATTTTTTTTATGGGATAAGTGTTGATGTCAATTACGTTATCAAGGAAATGAACAGCCACTTTCACTGTTCTTGATAGCCTTTCCCAGTTTATCTTACCATTCTCTACCATGAGGGATAGGTTTATCGATCCAAGGTTGCATGATTCATATGGTAGTAGTGGTTGTTCCCCACAGTTGTGGACATAGAATCCATTGGCATCAAAGGCATTTATACCAGGAACATGGATGTCATAGACTGTCTCTATGCTATCTGGTATTATATTTTTTACGGTTGCAAAGGTTTCATGGCTTTTAACCATCTTTAGTTGCGATTGTGATGAATTATTGATATTTGTGAATATCCCTAATCTTAGGAGCATCCTTTGCAAGATCCTTGCAGTTTCAAAATCTCCTTCAAATAATATTTTTGAATTGGAGTCAAGAAGGCCCTTGAATAGTCCAGTGTAGAATTTTGAGGAGGCCTTCTCAATTTCATCTGTGATTTTCACATCCTTTAATTTGGGGTTATCCCATCCGTTAAGAGCAAGACCTGTAGTGTACCCGTCATCTTCTGTGAATTTACCATCCCATTCAAGGCTTTTGTGGCTGTTTATGATTACTTTGTCACCTATTTTTAATTCTGATAATTTTCTCCATTTGACTTTGCCATCTGATGATAATTTGAGGATCCTATGTTCTGGTGTAAGACGTAATTGGAAACCTTCCACTGTCTCTAGCCTATATAATCTTCTCTTACCTGTTGGGAAGAATCCTCCAGGAGATTTCCACCTTTTTCCATTTAATATGATCTCGCAATCTTCCCCTATTAATTCTTTAACCTGTTTTGGGCCCTTGGATGTCATTATCCATGTGTCTTGGCTGACACAGGGGTTTGTGGCTTCTATACTGCCAAGGGTTGGTGTTGGGTTTGCTCTGTTTATAGCGTCCTTGAATAGTATTCCTGGGTCTCCTCTTTTCCATGCCATTTTAACAAGTTTATTGAATATTTCCTGGGATGGTAAGGTGTCTGTGACTTCGCCTGTGCGGGGATTTATGAGTTCACATTCTTTATTAGATGCCAGGCCATCCATGAAATCGTCATTTACCATCACAGAAAGGTTAAAGTTGTTGAATGCTCCTTCTTCTTTCTTTGCTTCTATGAATTCTATGATGTCTGGGTGGTTGACATCTAGTATGCCCATGTTGGCTCCTCTTCTTCTGCCGCCTTGTTTTATAACTTCTGTTGCAACATCGAATATCCTCATAAAGGATACTGGGCCGGATGCAACACCCATGGTTGAACCTACAATGTCGCCTTTTGGTCTGAGATGTGAAAATGAGAAACCAACCCCGCCACCTGATTTGTGGATAAGGGCCATGTATTTGAGTGCATCGAATATGCTGTCCATTGAATCTTTTATTGGTAGGACGAAGCATGCTGATAGTTGGTTTATTGGCGTGCCAGCGTTCATTAGGGTTGGTGAGTTTGGTAGGAATTCAAGTCTGCTCATTATATTATAGAATTCCTTTGCAGTTGTTTCGGTGTCGCCATCATATTTTTCTTCTGCTTGTGCAACTGCGAGGGCAACTCTCTTGAACATTTCCTTGGGGGTTTCTATTATTTTTCCTCTTTCGTTTTTGAGGAGGTATCTTTCCTTGAGGACCTTCAGGGCATTTGGAGTTAATTTCATGGGGGGACACCTAAACTTTTAGGGGGGTGGGGATTCATCTAATTTTTTTATGTCTTCTATTATACTTTTCAGGGCTTCTTCTAGGAGTGATCTTCCAAGTGTTGGATCCGCGCTTATACCCTCATTTTCTAATTGTCTCGCAGCTTCATCTATCTTCTTGTCCCGTTCACGGGCTTCCTTGAAGCCTATCATCCCTATCTCGGGATATTTTTCAATGTTTTGACATTCTTGGAGTCTTTTAGGGTCTGCTATCCCTAGGACTAGGCCTATTGAAAGTTCACCTGATCCGGCGTGGGGGCCTTCTATTTCAATTATCCTGTTATTTAGTTTTATCTTTATTCCGATTTCCTCTGCAACTTTGTCTAGGTATTTTTTTATTGGCATGTTGCCTCCATGCCCATTTACTATGAGGACCTTTTGGATTTGGAGTGACCTTTTTGCACATTCTAGGATTGGTTTCAAGTGTTTGTCCACTAGTTCTCTTGGTTTGATGTGTATTCCATGTCTTATATAGGGGTGTTCTGTCGCTGCATAAACTATGCCCAGGAATTTGGCTCCTGTCCTGTTGCTTGCTTTAAGGGCTAGGTATGATGATATTTTGGCATCGGTATCTATGGGTAGTGCTGGGCCATGGTTTTCTAGGTGGGAGCCTAGGGCTAGTATACCTATCCTGTGGATGGTAGCTGATAGGACGTTACCTGAATTATAGTTTAATTTTATATTTTCAGGTTCCATATTTTGTCTCCAATGTAATGTATGGTTTTTATTGCTTTTCCTTTTCTATTTTTGATCATGGAGGCGCCATCTGTTAGACTTATTCCTATTGTTATGGGTTTGGCGTGTTTTTCATCTACTACTATTACTAGGTCTCCCTTTTTTATATTTGGGTCGGCGTCAACTATACCTGGGCTCATCACATCCGCACCGTTTGCAAGGAATTTAACAGCTCCCATGTCAACCACAACGCGATTGGATTCTGCGCTGCTTTTAAGGGCGCCTTTGAGGGTGGGGAAGGGCTTTTCACCTATTAACATGATCAGTGGTTCTCCATCAACTAGTAGTAATGGGTAGGGTTCCGTTTCAAGGAATTCAACAATGGCATTTTTTGGGATGAGACTGGAATAATCTGCTAATCCTTCCTTTATCCTTCTAAGTTCCCTTTTCTTTAAATGGTATCTTTTCCTCACTTTCAAGGGGTCTCACCATAAGTCGCTACTAAACTCTCCCCCTCTGTTCTAAAAGGGGCGATATGAGGGTGGATGGGTGAACAATATTATATAGTGGTAATATCCATATAATAGTATATGAGATCTGTGGGGAGAGTGGAAAAGCCCTTGAACGCCTCTGCAGATCTTGCCCTTTTATGAACCTTAAATACATTTAAATACTTGGCATGTTGATATCTTTGATCTTGGCATTGAGGACTTTCAAACCTCCGATAAAGTTAAATATACTCTTGGTTAAATTGAAGTATTAGGTGATAATTGTGAATTCGCAAAGAGGTAATATACAAAGACCACTTGATGCGCTGGGTAATTCATTGAATTCTCCAGTTCTAATTAAACTGAAGGGTGACAGGGAATTCAGAGGTGTTCTTAAGAGTTTCGACCTCCATATGAACCTTGTGTTAAATGATGCCGAGGAACTGGAAGATGGTGAGGTTACCAGGAGGCTTGGAACAGTATTAATTAGGGGAGATAACATAGTTTATATATCTCCATAGTATTCATAGAAAATTTGGATTAAAGCTCATTTTTAGGAGGGATTCAAAAACATGAAAGGCACTCCATCATTCGGTAAGAGGAATAAAAGCTTACATATAAGATGTAGACGTTGTGGAAGAAACGCTTATCACATACGTAAAAAGGTATGTGCTGCTTGTGGATTCGGAAGATCCAAGCGGATGAGACGTTATAGTTGGCAGAATAAGAAGATTAATGGTCGAAGGTTGAAATAGATGTTGGATAATCGGGCCCCTATTGATGTGCGCATAATAGTTGAGGGAGCATCTGATGTGGAGAGCGTTTCCAGGGCTCTTCAGGATGTTTCATTGGGTTCTAAGTACCATATAACAATCTCTTCTATAATACCAACCACAAGCCTAGAAATAGCTAAAAGGGCTGTTGAAGGCGCTGACATAGTCCTCATAGCCACAGATGCGGATGCAACCGGACGAGAACTTGCAGAGAAGTTCCAGAGAAACCTTAAAGGTGCTGTGGGGCATGTTGAAAGGGTGAAATTACCCTATGGCCATGATGTGGAATACATCGACCCCAGGCTAATGATGGAAGAGATAAAAAATGCTATTATAAGGGCGGGTTTATCCTCAATCTCCAACATAAGAAAACTTAGAAAACTCGAGGAAAAGGTAAACCAATATAAAAATGAAATAGGCGAATTAGCCAATGAAAACAACAATCTAGAAACTGAAAATGCCAACCTAGCCAATGAAATAGAAAAAATCCAGGAAGAGAAGGAGGAACTGAAATCCAAATTAGAAGAATTAGATGAGAAATTCACCAAACTCAAGGAAGAGTACCAGGAAATTAAAGAAAAATACAAGGATCTTAAAGGTAAAAACCTCCTTGAAATATTCCCCCTCCATGAATTATGGAAAGACCTTTTTGAAGAAGAACCAGAAGATGAAGAAAAGATTGTAAAGGTAGCAGACACCCTTAAAACTGAAAATCTGATCATAGGACAAGGTTACATCGCTGCAACCTCAAAAGAGGATGCGATGGCCTGTCTGAGAACCATAAGAACAATCCTGATTTTAATGAACACGGAAGAAGAGTGATAAACCGTGGGGGGAGAATCTAAAGTGAAGGACAAATGTGGTATCGTGGGCATATACTCCTCCAACAAGGATAAAAATATCGCCCCCCACATCTACTATGGACTCTACGCCCTCCAACACCGCGGACAAGAATCAGCGGGCATATCAACATCAAACGGCAAAATATCCTACACACACAAGGGAATGGGACTAGTATACGAGGTATTCAACGGCAAAAAACTGAAAAAACTCAAGGGAAACGTGGGAATCGGCCACGTAAGATATTCCACAACTGGAAAATCTAGGATAGAAAATTCACAACCATTCCATACTAGAATAGACGGCTTAGATATTGCTATAGCCCATAACGGTGACATAGTAAACTCATGGGAACTTCGAAGAAAACTAGAAAAAGAAGGCCACACCTTCAAATCAACCACAGACTCAGAGGTCATCACACACCTTATCAGGAGGGAATACCAAAAGGACAACAACATTATAAAAGCCATCGAAAAAACATCAAAACAACTCATAGGATCATACTCCCTCGTAATCCTCTTCAACCACGAATTATATGTTGTAAGAGACCCCCTTGGAATAAAACCATTAGCATTAGCAGAAAAAAATGGTACATGGATGGTGGCATCTGAAAGTGTTGCATTCGATGTCATAGGCGCTGAATACCAAAGAGACATACAACCAGGGGAAATAATCCACCTAAACAATAAAATAGAATCACACATCATCAAAGGCTCAGAGAAGATCAGAAGAGCCCATTGCATGTTCGAATACGTATACTTCGCACGACCAGACAGCATAATAGACGGCAGGAACGTCTATGAAGTCCGCTTAAACATTGGAAGAGCACTCCACAGGGAACATCCAGTTGACGTCGACATCGTAATGCCAGTACCAGACTCTGCCATAACAGCCGCAATCGGCTACTCAAGAGAATCAGGGATACCCTATGGTGAAGGCCTTATAAAAAACCGTTACGTTGGGCGCACATTCATCATGCCAACCCAAGAAGAAAGAGAAACAGCAGTCAAACTCAAAATGAACCCTATAAAATCAGAACTTGAAAACAAAAGAATAGTATTAATAGATGATAGCATAGTCAGAGGCACAACATCAAAAGCCCTCATAGACGTGCTAAAAGAAGCCGGAGCACGTGAAATACACCTAAGGATAGGGTGCCCTCCAATAATATCACCCTGCTACTATGGAATTGCAATGGCAACAAAAGAAGAACTCCTAGCATCCAATAAGACGATCAAAGAGATAAGAGGACATACTAGGTGTTGACTCCTAGGTTACCTGAGCATAAAATCCCTCGTAAAAGCCATAGGCATCAGCAAAGAAGATCTTTGCACAGGATGCCTCGAAGGAGAATACCCAACCCCAATACCATCAAAAATCAAAAATTAATTTTTTTCTATTAGGTGAGCTTATGGTTGAACTTTTAGCACCTGCTAGAGATTTCCCCTCAATCTCAGCAGCCCTTAAAAATGGTGCCGATGCAGTCTATATTGGAATGGAAGGATGCAATCTCAGGGCCAACGCATCCAATTTCAGCCTAGAAGAGATAAAAGAAGCCACAAGGATAATCCATGACAATAATGCGAAGATATACGTTTGCACAAACACCATACTCAAAGACAAAGATCTTAAAGATTTGGAATCAAAGCTACCAACACTACATAGCCTAGGAATAGATGCCATCATAGTATCAGACCTTGGAGCCATTGAATTAGCCGCCGATAACGGACTTGAAGTCCATGTAAGCGTCCAAGCTAACATCACCAACGCCAAAAGTTTAAAAATACTTAAAAAAATAGGGGCTAAGAGGGTTATACTATCAAGAGAACTTTCACTGGATGAAATAAAAGAAATTACAAGAAAATCCCCCATAGAAATTGAAGTTTTCGTCCACGGAGCCCTTTGCATGGCAATATCAGGACGCTGCCTTTTAAGCTATCACCTCTATGGTAAAAGCGCGAATAATGGAGAATGCCTCCAACCATGCAGAAAAGCATGGAAAATAATATCAGAGGACAAAGAGACACTGATACTAGAATCAGCCATAGAAGGAAACATCAGAACCTACCTTCTAAGTCCAAAAGACCTTTGCATGATAGAACATATACCATCACTCATTGATACTGGAGTACACGCCCTCAAAATTGAAGGAAGAGCAAGACCAGCAGACTATGTTGCAACTGTAACACGAATCTACAGGGAAGCCATAAACTCCCACCTCCAAGGTTCCTGGAAATTCAAAAAAGAATGGATCAAAGAACTCCAAAAAGTATTCAACAGAGGATTCGACCAAGGATTCTACTTCAAACAACCAAAACAAGGACCCCCACAAAACAGGGCAAAATATATTAAAAAAGACATCGGCCAAGTCCTAAATTATTACAGGAAGGCCAAAGCAGCCGAGATAAAACTCTGGGATGAACTCAAAATAGGAGACGAGATAATAATCCAAGGCAAAACAACAGGATCTTTAACCCAGAAGGTCAAATCCCTCCAAATAAATAAAAAGAACGTTAAAAGAGCCGATAAATGCAGAGTCGGGGTTAAAGTAACAGGGAGGGTGAGACCCGGCGACCTCGTATATAAAAGGGTTGAAAAAGAGAATCCGATAAAAGACTATTAGGTGGTGCATAATATTGATAAAAGTAAAAGATGCGATGCAAAAAAATGTTATAACAATCAGAGATGACATGAAAATAGAAGAAGCCGCCAGGATATTAAGAGAAAACAGGATAAGCGGCGCCCCAGTACTGGACAAAAACAATAAACTAGTCGGCATATTAAGTGAAGGGGACATCATAAGACTCCTAGAGGTCCACTCACCCAAATTAAACCTTATACTACCCTCACCACTAGACCTCATAGAACTCCCCATCAGGATGAAACATGAATATGACGAGATAGTAAAAGGACTAAAAAAAGCAGCGCTCATATCAGTCGATGAAATAATGACCCGAAAACCTATCACAATAAAACCCAGCCAATCAGTATCAGACGCCGCCGAACTCATGGACCAACACAAAATAAAAAGATTACCGGTAGTAAACGAAAAAGGCGACCTCATAGGCATCATTACAAGAGGTGATATCATAGGAGCACTAGTAAAATCATAGACTGGGAGGCCACCATTAGATGACAAAAAAGATAGCAATATATGGAAAAGGAGGTATCGGCAAATCAACCATAGTCGCTAACATAGCAGCCTCCTACTCCCCTGAATATAATGTGCTAGTTATAGGCTGCGACCCCAAAGCCGACACCACAAGAACATTATATGGCTCCCGGATACCCACAATACTATCTATTTTAAGGGAAAATAAAAAACCACACCCTAATGAAGTTGTATACAAAGGTTATAAAAATGTTTCATGTGTTGAAAGTGGGGGACCCGAACCAGGAGTTGGCTGCGCCGGCCGTGGAGTTATAGTTGCAATGAACCTCCTTGAAAGACTTGGAGTATTTGAAGAATCCTTCGATATAATAATATATGATGTGCTAGGCGATGTTGTATGCGGAGGTTTCGCAGTACCATTAAGGGAAGAATTCGCAGATGAAGTCTATATTGTAACCTCAGGAGAGTACATGTCACTTTACGCGGCTAATAATATTGCTAAGGGTATAAAGAAGCTTAACAGCAAACTTGGGGGTATAATCTGCAATTGTAAAGGTATCAAGAATGAGGTCAAGATTGTGGAATCCTTCGCAGATAGAATAGGATCAAAGGTTATAGGGGTTATCCCAAGAAGCGAACTCGTACCCAAAAGCGAAATCGAAGCAAAGACTGTTATAGAAAAATTCCCAGATTCAAAACAGGCCATGGTATACCAGGAACTTGCAGGGAAAATCTATGAAAATAAGGACTTCACCATACCCGAGCCACTTAGCATAGATGAATTCGAAGGATTCTTCAAGGATCTCAAAAAAAAGTTTAGAGGTTTAAATCTTTAAGGAACATGATCTCAGCACCCAACTCTCCCATCACATTCAAAACTGCGTTTTTAGCAGCTTCTATATCCTTATAATAGTGTAGATGAGATTTGCAGTTACAATCAGAACATCCGAAACCCTCTATAGACCCCGGGTTCTCTAGGGCCTTTGAGATCAGACATTCTAGACGCCTTTCATCTGCTGTGAATATCACATCCTCTACCCTTACATAACTTTGAGTTAGAAGATAATCAATGTGCCAGTGAATCTTTTTATCCCTTGAAAGATGTCTTCGGATCCTAGCCTCTAGTGATTTAAAAGCCGAACCCACATACACATAACATCCACTTTCTATTTTAACCCTACCAAGACTACCAACATTGAAATAAGAAAGTTTTTCCACTCTAATAATTAGACAATAACTACCCTTCATATTTTAAAATTCCACATGACTATCCCACCCTTTTGGGGGGGTGGGGCTTCTCCCGTTCCACTTGACTTTACGTCAAAGGCTTCATTTTGTGGGTGTCCACGTTCTCTCATCCCACACTTTTCATTAGGGTGTGGGCTAGCTTTCCCACCACAGTTAGCTGAAATCCCTTAGGAGAACATCCTAAGTATTATCTTGGCATTTGAAGTATTTAAATTTAACTTTATCCCACCCATCCCCCATTGCATCCCCAATTTTGGGGGGGTTTACAAGGGCAGGAAAAAGATAAAAAGGAAAAATTTACATTCCACTAAAAATCTTATTCAAAAGAAAATGAATATTGGGATTTGATACTATGAGATATGTGTTTTATGCTAAAGGCCATCCTAATATAACTTCAAAACATAGAAGTACATTTGAGATTACGAAAGATAAGGAAATTGGAAAAGCAGCTGATTGTATTATAGGTGTTGGTTCACAGATTTCCATGGAAGATTTTCCAATGGAACTTAAAAAAGCCATTGCGAAGAAAAATGCCACTATAAAGGTTTTATTAAAGACAGAGAATGCTGAGGATGAGATAACCGGTAAAGGACATCCAGATTTGACTTTGGATCATCCAACGGATATTGTGTGCCGTAAAAGTGATTATATATGTGATAGGACCCTTATGATAAAAGCTGATAAGGCTGCTTGCGATCTTAAAAGGGAATTGATAGAAGACCTAAAAAAGGGTTCTGATCTTAGAGTTAAAATAATAATAAAATAAAAAAGGGGGCGTGTATGGTGGATTCCTACTATTAGAATGGTAGGCTTGCATAGGTTCCTAGTATTGTTGCTGTTGCTGTGTTCCAACTGTTTATAACGCCTAGGCTGTTTCTGCTGCTTGTTGCATCTGCACTATACCATTTGCCGTCAACGTATAATTCAGCCCAGACATGTCCATATGTTCCGCTGGAGAATGTGCAGATCCCATGTTTGTATCTTGCTGGTATCCCTGCTGCCCTTGCAAGTGCCACGACAAGATGTGCATGATCACAACAGTTAGCACTTCGATATTGCAAGGTTCCAGTAGCACCATACCTTGTATTATAATAGAAGCTGTAACTTATACTGTCACGGACCCAGTTGAAAATGGCTTTAGCTTTCTCCCATGTACTGTTAAGGCCATTTGTCAGTTGCGCCGCGAGCGATTGTATACTGGGATCATTCACTTGACAGTTTGCTGTTGCGACAAGATACTGACTAAGCCCTGGATCTGATATGGTTCCTGAACTGTTTGAATTTGATGTGCTTCCTTGACCTGTTGATACTGAACTTGTTGATTGAATAGCATTTTGCACTGTAACATAATTTGGTAGTCTACCATTCTCCTCATAAAATGTGAGTATTCTGCTCATTGCATAGGCAATGTTTTGCGGTGCTATCTTCCCGATAACAGTCGTCACATAATTTGGTAGTCTACCATTTGTCTTCATGAAATTGGCCATTTTAGATGCCGATTGAACGTAATTTGATTTTGTTAATGTGCCTTTTGCGGTTCCTGTTGGGTTAGGTGCGCTGGAAACTTCTATTATGTTTATTGTGGCTGTTGTTTTACCATTGTTGATGTTTAAAATGGCCTGTGACATGAGGTATGTGAATTGTTCATTTGTCACGTTCTGACTTCCAACTTGCACAGTTGATGGAAGTGTCTTGTTTTTCTCTGCATAATCTTTAAATGTTTTAGCTGCGGTTATCACATCTCCTGTTGTAACTGGATTTGTGGTCTGGGAATCTCCAGCTGCAGCATAAAAGTTTTCTTGATGATATTGGGTTTCTGTTGTTATGTTTTCTTGGGCATGAGATACTCCCATATTTAATAGGAGTAGGCATGCCATGAACATGTAGATTAACCCTTTCGAAATTTTACCGCCTCCATATCCTGGCACTCATAGTAGGAGGTGCCGGGATGATATAACATAATTGTGACATTGATCTTATATATAAATATTTTGGTCCAATTCTGGGAAAAGAACGATTTTAAAGCTTCTTAAAAGATAAAAAACCCTATTAAAACTTTTCATTCATCAATGTTGGTGGTTTAAATTATTAGGGAGTATTTTGAAAATTTAAGCTTTAAACGATCCCATATCCCCCAATGAACTCATCTCTAAATTTATAGAAGCGATAAACTGAGCATATTATCGGACAACCATGCCCAAAAAGGGATTCTTGGACTCTTCCAGTCCATCAAAACCGCTCTTTAAACATCATACGAAGTTTTATCTCACCTTTAAAGTTAAGATCAGATAATGGAAGAAAAAAAATCTAAAAAAGGGGGATAAGTTCTTCTATACCCAAAAAAATGGGATGGAATGCAGGGGACGGGATTCGAACCCGCGAAGGGACTCCCCCACTAGGCCCTCAACCTAGCGCCTTTGACCACTCGACCACCCCTGCAATTTAAAAAATAGTCCAAGCTCATCTAACAATGTTAACCCTACAATTATATAAATTTTATGCATACTAAAAAAATTTAGCAGATCTCGATTTAAAGGCCCCCACCACCACATATATTCCAGAAGCAAGCGATAACAGAAAAAAATGTGATGGGGAAGTGCAGCCATTATCATTTTATCTTATAGGAAACTGGTAATTGAAATTTTTTTCGACTATAAAAAAAAAGAGTGTTGTGATGAGATGGAAGGTATAAGGGAGGATGGTGAAGACCTCCTAGTAGATATAGAAGTCTCACCTGGATCATTAAAGTTTGAAATAGGCGGATATAACCCATGGAGAAGACGATTAGAGGTTAAATTAAAATCCCAGCCCCTGAAAGGGAAGGCCAACAATGAACTTATAAGAGAGTTTTCCAATATACTATCAAAAGATGTTGAAATTATAAAAGGTGTTAAAAGCCGATACAAAACCATAAAAATCAGAGGTATTAAAAAAAGTGATTTCATAAAAAAAACCAAAATAGAAAAATATTTATATAATAAATAGACAAAAATAGACGTTAGAGGGTAGAGATGATATCAACTGTAACTGCAACTACCACAACAACCATCACAACCACCACAGTACAGGTCATGACCTATAGTATAATGGCAGTGATAACACTCATACTATTTCTAGCATTAAAAGAAATTCTAAGCTCAGAAGAAACAACAACTCAAAAGATAAAAGCACTGGCCTCAGGATCCAATGTTGCAATAGTACCACTCCTAATAGTATTCGCCACTATAGTAGCCTATAAGGTGATCACAATACTCTAGGGTGAAAGTCATGGAAAAAAAATTGTGGATAACAATAATCATAGCACTCCTTATTATAATAGGAGCTGCACTAATGCTAGGGAAACCACCAACACAAAATGCTGCCCAGCCTACAGTCCTCGCCCTAGAGAATAATGCAGGTGATCAATACACACATTCTGTTGCCGTGATAGAAAATGTTACAAAAGCGGATGGGACAACAACTAACATATATGCTGATATTTGGATCAAACCAAACGACAAGGCAATGATCGACCTCTCAAAAGAATTAGGTTATAATGGATCATTACCAGCCGGCACAACCTTCACCTTAAAGTTATGGACAGATCCTCACGCAAATAAAACAGGCAACGCAACCATTAACATGAAAATTTACGCAGCTGCTAAGGATAAACTTGAAGAGGCACGGAGGAAAGAAGGATACTCTTTAACAGCTTCACACATATTTTATCCATTAAATACCACTATAACCCAAGTTGAAATAACGCAAAACCCAACTGAAGGCGCCACATACCTACAAGGTATTAAATCAATATACGTTGAACTTCTAATAACCATCAACCCAGATGGTACAGCAACTATAACCCCGCTAAGACCCCCAGTATTCTGCGAATTAGCAGCAGGTGGTTGAACCCTCTCTATTTTCTTTCCTTTTTTTTTAGGAGGATCTGTTATGAAGGCAGTGATACCAGCAGCTGGTTTGGGAACCCGGTTCTTACCAGTTACTAAAGCCCAGCCAAAAGAGATGTTACCAGTATATGATAAACCAACAATACAATATGTTGTTGAAGAGGCAGTTGCATCAGGTATAAATGATATACTCATTGTAACAGGTAAAGGTAAAAGGTCAATTGAAGATCATTTTGACAAATCATTTGAACTTGAATATTTTCTCAAAAGGAACGGGAAGAATGAATTCCTCAGGGAAGTTGAGGCCATCTCTGAACTTGCAGATATCTATTATGTAAGGCAGAAGGAACAGAAGGGCCTTGGTGATGCTATCTATTGCGCCAAGAAGCATGTTGATGGCGAAGATGCATTCGCAGTCCTACTTGGTGATACCATAACAACATCAAAGGTTCCATGTATCAGGCAACTCATAGACATTTATAAAGAGTATGGTGCCTCGGCCATTGCAGTTGAGGAAGTTCCAAGAGAGAAAGTCGAAAGGTATGGTGTGATCAAACCCAAACCCTTGAAAAAAAACCTTTACATTGCAGAAGATCTGGTTGAGAAACCCCCAGTAGAAGAGGCTCCATCCAATCTCGCTATAATAGGAAGATATGTGCTTGAAAGTGAAATATTCGACCATATAAGGGATACTCCTCCAGGTGTTGGTGGTGAAATACAATTAACAGATGCTATGAGATCTCTTAATAGACTCTATGGTTACCTATTCAAGGGTAAAACCTATGATATTGGTAACAAGGTTGACTGGCTTAAAACTTCAATTGAATTCGCGCTAAAAGATGAAAATATACGCGGAGAACTTATGGATTATATTAAAAGATTACTAAAAGAAGAATGGAATGACAATAAATAGTATAAAATTGGACAATCCATGGGAAAATGTCACGCCAATTATGCTCCTAGTCCTCTGATAAATATAACCATAGAAAATAGCAACTGATAATACTAATATAAGGTCTCTGATAGACTTCCACCCAATATGGAATATTGCGAAAAGCAAGGCCGTGTATATTAGGCCAATGAATGCTCCGAGAAGCTCCTCCGAGTTCTTTTGTATTATACCCCTGAATAGTATCTCCTCGGCAAATCCAGTGCCTATTAACATCACAATAAAACCTAAGATTAGATATGGTAGGGTTAATGTGGGTATGAGGGCTTTGGGGTGGAGTATCTGGAATTCTATATAGCCTAGTGGGATTCCTGTTAAGGCGATTAAAAACTGTGTGATGGGTCTGTTTAGGTTTAGGCCAACATCTTTTCTTCCCAGGTTTTGGATTTTCGTTAGTGTATATGAGGCTGCTAAGAGTGGTATTGCTATTATAATGAACCAGTAGAGTTGTGGGATTTTCATTATGGGCATTGATAGGCTTATAATCCTAATTAGTGGCAGTATCATCATGGAATTTAGGAGGTTCCTGAATTTTTTGTTTGGGGCTAATGAGGAATGTAAAAATAATACGAATAATATAAAGGCGTGTATTCCAAGACCTGTGGGCACATTTACATATGTTGTTGAAATTTCGGCCACGAAAAAACTGATAATGTATCCTGTGAGTAGGAGCCAATGGTATCTTGGAGGGTTGGGGGATGAGTGTTCCTTTAATCTTTTTATTTTTGCATAGGATGCTAATAGTTTTGTTTTATCATCCATTATTGTGGAGAGTTTATGATATTCTTTGTATTTTTTGAGTGCATCTTTGGTTTTGCCCTGTTTTTCTAATATCCTAGCATAATGGTAGAGGCTTGTGGCCTGGTTTTTAATGTCATTGATTTTTTTGAATTTTTCACCGGCTTCTTCATACATTTTCTGGGCTTTTTTAAGTTTCCCTTTTATTTCATGGATTTTCCCAATATTGAGTATTGAGAGCGCTTCTCCTTTAGGGTTTTTGCATTTTTTGTAAAGTTTTTCGGCGTTTTCGTAACTTTCAAGGGCAAGATCTCTTCTGTTGAGTTTTTGGTAGATTCCACCCATTTTTAGGAGTATTTTCGCCGTTCCTTCAAGATCTCCCTTGTTTGCTGTTTTTAAGAGTTTTTCTTGAAGTTTTTCAAGGTCGCTTTTCAAGGATTTTATCCCCCAAACAAAATGTTCATCCAATGGAAAGTTTTTTTTAATTCCTGGGAAGTTCTTTGAATTTGTGGTTGGTGAAAATTGTCATGAAAAAATGTTTAGTCTTTTTGGTTTATATTGTGTTTATTCCATTTATCCATAAGTTTATTAGGTGGAGGTTTTATGCTCTTGTCACAGTTTTAGTATTTTATTTTAGCTGTCCATGAATGTGGCATCTTCCAGGGTTATGGTTTCGGAGACTGCGATGTGTGGGTCCTTTTATTGGTTTGAGTGCCTATTTTGATGTTGGTGTTCTATTTGTTCCATTTCTGTGTGGTATTGTAAGTGTCTGATGTTGGATTGTTTAATAGTTGCATCATGTCTTAAATGATTTGAGTTTTTTGTGCCATTTCCATGCTGTTTCGATTATACTTTTTATATTGGTGAATTTTGGTTTCCATCCGAGGATTTCGCGGGCTTTTTTTGAGCTTCCGATGAGGCGGGGTGGGTCTCCTGGTCTTCTCTGCGATTCTATTGTGGGTATTTTTTTTCCTGTAACTTTTTTGCATGTTTCTATAATTTCTTTCACTGAGAATCCATCACCATTTCCTAGGTTGAATATTTCGCTTTTATTTTCTTCTAGGAGTTTGAGGGCTCTGTAATGTGCATCTGCAAGGTCCATCACGTGTATGTAGTCTCTTATACAAGTACCGTCTGGTGTTGGATAATCTGTGCCGAATATTTGGACCGTTTCTCTTTTACCAATTGCAACATCTAGGACTATTGGTATTAGGTGAGTTTCTGGTTCGTGCCATTCCCCTATCTTGGCTTCTGGGTCTGCACCAGCAGCATTAAAGTATCTTAGGGAGATGTAATTGAAATCATATGCTTTATTATAATCTTCTAGGATCTTTTCTACCATGAGCTTGGAGCGGCCATAGGGGCTTATGGGATTGCATGGATGATCTTCGGGTATTGGAATTTTTATGGGATTCCCATAGACTGCGCAAGTGGATGAGAAGATAAAATTTTTAACATTATTTTTTATCATGGCATCTAGGAGGTTCAGGGTATTTTTAACATTGTTTTTGTAGTATGCTCCAGGGTCTTTCACTGATTCTCTTACATCGGTAAGGGCTGCGAAGTGCATCACAGCATTTATATCATATTCTCTGAAGATCCTATGGAGTAATTTTTTATCTTTAAGATCTCCTTTTATGAATTCTCCCCATTTAACAAGTTCTTCATGGCCTTTATTTAGATTGTCGAGTATTAATGTTTCATGGCCTTTTCTGGATAGGAATTTGTTAACATGTGATCCTATGTAGCCTGCGCCGCCAACAATGAATATCATATGTTGATGTTTATAGTGGCATATTATTAAAATTTTCTGGTGTCTGGAGGGTTTTGTTATTCTTGGATAGATCACAATCCTTTTTTCTGGGAGCCTCTATTGGGTTGTTTCTCTTTTTTTGATTAGGAAGATGGAAGTGAATAGGAGCATTGAGGCAATTCCAAAGCCTGATATGACCCCGTTGTATGTGTTAAACCCTGTTTCGAGTCTGGTGTATGTTATTTGTATGGGTGGGCCTATGAATGAGAAACTTGGGAATGATATTTTTAGTGGGAATTCTACTATTAGGCCTGTGTTTATGAGGGGGTAGAGTGGGAATATGGGAGAGGCGTCTAGGAGGTCTAGGGGGAGATGGGAGAATATAAAGAAGGCTATTATACTTGTGTAGGTCCAAGATTTTCTGACGGTTTTTTCAATTATAAATAAGGGTGTTATGAGGATCGTTAGGGTGATAATGGAATGTAACGTGCCGGGTATTCCAATGGCCTTGTCGAGGTCTGGGAGTAGGCTGAAAAGAGCTAATAATATGATGGTATAGTGTGGGTTGAATAATTTCTTTTTTAGGGAATATATGATTGTTAGGGGTATGAATATGTGGGTTAGGATGTCCATTGTATCAAATCCCACCAATAGGAAGATTATCTCCTCTTTTTTTTGGTTTGTATAAGATATGTTCTCATGATGTTATTTAATTTTTCCATGGACTATCAATCATTTGCTTTTAAATGATGTAAGTGTATTATTTTTGTTGCTATTTATTTATTGTAGTTTTATGGGCATGTTTTATTTATTTTTTATTAATATGATTAATTTTGTTCATGTTACTTCAGTCGTTTTATGATAGATATATTTATATATTAGATGTTTAATATTATATGTGTACAATGTAATGTATGTTATATAATGGAGGTGGTTGAATTGGTTGAAGAAACACAGAGTTCTAGAACCCTTGAACTTGTGCTTGGGATAATCGGGGGCATCTTCGGACTCCTCGGCGGCCTTTTTGCTATTTTCTTTTCGGTGTTCGCATCTGAGGTGCTCTATCTCGGCATCAGCGCAGTGTTAGCATCGATCCTTGGCATAATAGGAGCCGTTTACGTGCAGAGAAATCCGCGGAATGCTGGTTTAATCTTGATCATAAGTGCCATATGGCTCCTGATAAGCATATCAGCATTCGCAATCCCCGGAACAGTATTCCTAGGTATAAGTGGTGTTTTAGCCCTTATAAGGAAGTGATGATATGAAAAAAATAATTGCACCCATACTATTACTGGTGCTTGCAATAGCTGCAAGTGGATGCACATCAGAAACTGGAACTTCAACTGAAAGCAACATAAAAGTAGAAGAACTCCAAGTAATTCCAGAAGGCTACGGATTTTACACAATAAAAGGTAAAATAACACCTTTAAGAGACTTCGACTATCTTGAGATTGTACTTAAATGGTATGATGCAGATGGCAACCTAATACAAACCGACCCCCTCGCATGGAACGTTAACAACGCCAAATCAGGTCAATCTATCAAATTCAGCACATACTCCTATATAGATACAGGTACACCAGCAAAAGTTGATCTAATGATATTCCAAGATCCATTCTCAAGTGGAGATGAAAGTTCAGCAATATACAAAACCACATTAAACCTCTAACCACACTTTTATTATTTTTCCCCCCTGAGATCTTCTAAAAAATTGGGAGAACACAGACACTTTTTTCTAGATTACTAGGCTCTTCACAAAGATTATCTATTTCATAATCCATGACCTTAAAGATGAAATAATAACCAGCAGACTAGGATGAAAAAATTTTTATTAAACACTCTCCTTATATAAGAGAGGCAGAATAAAACTATTGGGGAGATCAGAATATGACATGTACTGTACTAGTAGGTGGTGGATGGGGTGATGAAGGTAAGGGAAAATGCATAACCTACCTTTGTTACCATGATAAACCATCCATAATCGCCAGGGCTGGTGTAGGACCCAACGCAGGGCACTCAGTAGAATTCAAGGGCGAAAAATACGCCTTAAGACTTACACCATCAGGTTTTGTTCATAGGGATGCGAAGTTACTAATAGGCGCCGGTGTCTTAATAGACCCTGAAGTTTTCCTAGATGAAATGGAAAATCTAAGCAAATATGATGTTAAAGATAGGACATTCATAGATTACCGATGCGCCATCATAGAAGAAAAACATAAAATCCAGGACAGATCATCGGATTACCTGTCAAAGAAAATTGGCAGCACAGGTACAGGTTGCGGACCTGCGAATGCAGAGCGCGTCATGAGAACAGCCAAACTTGCACATGAAATACCCGAACTTGAAGACTATTTAACAGACGTACCCGTTGAGATAAACAAGACCCTTGATGAAGGCAGTGATGTTTTCATTGAAGGTTCGCAAGGTTTTGGACTCTCATTATACTATGGCACCTACCCCTATGTCACTAGTAAGGATACTACCGCAAGCACAGCCGCAGCTGACGTTGGTGTCGGGCCAACACGCATAGACGAGGTTATAACAGTATTCAAGGCATATGCTACAAGAGTGGGTAAGGGGCCTTTCCCCACAGAGATAAGCCAGGAAGAAGCCGAGAAGATGGGTTTAGAAGAGTATGGTACTGTTACTGGTAGGAGGCGTAGAATAGGCCTTTTTGACATGGACATGGCAAGGGAATCATGTATGATAAATGGGGCGACACAGATAGCGGTTACTTGTGTCGATCGTTTATATCCAAGGTGTGAAAGGGTCCGAGAATATTCCAAGCTTTCAGGGGAAGCTAAAAGGTTTATTGAGGAGATAGAGGACGCTACTGGCGTGCCAGTGACTATAATATCTACTGGCCCTGATCTTGAGGATACTATTGATTTGAGGGGTGAACTTTTATAGTTCCCAGAATTGGTTGAGTGTACCCCATTTGCCGTGGCGTATGGCTTCCTTCACGAATCCTACAGCCATTTTTATACTCTCTTCTAGACTGTAACCTTTTGTTAAGTAGGCGACTATAGCAGCTGAGAATGAGCACCCGCTTCCATGGGTGTTTCTGCTTTTGATTAATTTTTCCTCGAAGATTTTAATCTTTCCATTGAAGTATATGTTTTTACCTTTGAGGTGGCCTCCAGTGATTACCACATTGCATTTTCTACCTATCTTCTTGGCGGCTTTTTCAGCGTCTTTAATTGTTTTTATTTGGATGTTGGATAGTGCTTCGGCTTCTTGCAAGTTAGGTGTTACTAGTATGCATTCTTTGAGTAGGTGTTTTTTAAGGGCTTTTATTGTTCCGTCTGTTGATAGTGGCGAGCCTGATTCCGCTATCATCACGGGGTCTGTGACTGTTTTAAGTTTATATTCTCTTATCTTCTTGGTGACTGTTTTTATTATATCTTCTGAGTAGAGCATTCCTGTTTTGGCGTATTTTATGGGTAGGTGTTCCATGATCAGGTCTATTTGTTCTTCTATGAATTCTGGGGATATTGGGTGTATGTTAGCAACTCTCTTGGGGTTCTGGGCTGTTAGGGCTGTTATAGCGGCCGTCCCATAAACTTTAAGGGCTGCGAATGTTTTGATATCGTTTAGGATGCCTGCGCCGGCTGATGGATCAAAGCCGGCGATTGTTAATGCGATCATATGCCTCTCCCAGATTTTCTTTCTATTTGGAGTCTTTCAACGCCTCTGGATGGTTTCACTTTTAGTTTGAGATCTTCTAGGTAGGATTTTGTATGTGTGTTTTTTCCGTGGAGTATTATTTCACCAAGGTCTTCGGCTGTGTTCACATCTAGGGAAAGGTAGAATGAATCATGGATTTTAATGGAAAGTTTTAGCCTTTTGGCTTCTTTTACATGTTCGAAGAAACTGCAGTCCCCGAAGCGCAACTTTATGGTCTCTGGGGGAAATAAGAGTGCGTTTGTCCCCCCGCCTTTTGCTGGGGCTATTATCACATCATATTTTTCCGCATCTTCAATTAGACCTTTTAGGTTGGTTTTGCCGAGTAGTGGCACATCTGATGGTACTATGAGGATTTTGTCGCATTTAGATTCGCACCATTCAACTGCTTGTTGAAGGGCTCCGTTGAGGTCTGTTTTCCCTTTTTCTTTGAGTGTTTGGACTCCTAGTTTTTGGGCGAAGTTTAGAACGTTCCAGTCGGCGCTTATGACAATTACTTTATCCAAGTTTTTTTTCAAGTTTTTTGTAACGTCTTTTAGCATGACTTTGAGGAGGTTTTCTCTTTCTGTTGGTGATAGTGTGGGTGAAAGTCTTGTTTTTGCATGTGCGAATGGTGATACGGGGATGATTCCATAGATTTTCATGTTTTTTTATCCTCGAATTTTTTTTATTTCAGTCCAATGAATTCCATGATTTTGTCCAGCCAGTTTTCTTCTCTGGCGAGTATTGTGCTGTTTATGTTTATGGAATTTAACTGTTCCTCGGTGAGGTTGAATTTTGTCATGAGCTCTGCCCTTGCAAATGATAGGTTATCCTTGAGTTGGTAGAAATACATTTTGTTTGCCCTTACTGTATAGTAGACTTCTCCTGTGTATATGTTGAAGTTGGCGCCCCTTGCCAGTAACCATATTTTTAATTGTGTGTTGAATGCTTCTGAAGGATTTTCTGGGTTTGATGTTTCTATGATTTCTTGTATCATCCAGGGGGCTTTATCAGATACTTTGAAGTGACTTCCTTTTATGGCGCTTTGTTCTGGTTCTATGCAGTAGGCTGGTATTGTACTGTTACCCTCTGGGGGTATTATCTCGTCTCTTGCTATTACAAGATCTTCTGATTCTGGGTTGCTTAGGATTGTCCCTTTTTCTACTTTCACTGGTTTTTTGCTGTTGGTGGAGATGAGTACTTGGTGGGGGATTGTGCCGGCGGAGGTTATCTGGGTTATGTTAACGTTTCCATCTTCATATGCTTCCTTGAGGGCTATCCCTCCTTGGTTGAGGTAGCAGAGGAACCCGAAGGTTCCTGCGAAGATTATTATGAGGCTGATTAGGATTAGAGCCCTTGGGTTCATGGTTTGCACCATTAATATGTTTTAGCCAAGAAGGCTTTATAGTTAGCTTCTTTCCCACAATTTATACAGGAACTTTTCTTTTTGGTTTCTGTTATCCCGAGGATGTCTACTTTTATTTTTTCTTCCATGTTTTTACCGCATTCTTCGTCTCCACACCATGGGAGTGAGATTATACCCTTCTTTTCTTCTATTATTTTCTTCGCCTCTTTGAGGTTTTTGGCTGTTCTTATGTTTTCCTGCATTTTTTTCCATGCTTCTTCTCTAAGTGTCTTGGTAGTATCTTCGAGTATTTCCTCTATTTTTTCTTCTAGGTTTTCTAGTTTTATTTCAATTTTTTCTTTGGTGTCTCTTCTTGCAATTGTTACCACGCCTTTTTTAAGGTCTCTTGGCCCTATTTCTATGCGGAGTGGTGCTCCTTTCATCTCCCATTCATAATATTTTCTCCCAGCTCTTATATCCCTATCATCTAGTTTCACGCGTAAGCCAAGATCCTTTAATCTTTTTTTAACTTCTCTGCAGGCTCTTATAACCTCTTCTATTTTTTCTTTGAAGATTACTGGTACTATTATTATCTGGTATGGTGCTACTTTTGGTGGGAGGCGTAGGCCTAGTTCGTCTCCGTGGACTGCTATGATGGATGCTATGACTCTGTCGGATAATCCGTAGCATGTTTGGTATGCGTGTTCGTGTTCGCCTGTGGGTGTTTCAAATTTTATTTCGAAGGTTTTGGAGAATGTTTGTCCAAGGTTGTGGACTGTTGCGATTTGTAATGTTTTGCCATCTGGCATTAGGGTGTCAAATGCTATTGTATAATCAGAGCCTGGGAATTTGTCCCAGGGTGGCCTTTTTGTTATGAGGTAGGGTATGGCTAGACTGTTGAAGAATTCCTTGTAGAGTTTTATCGCCTCTTGTACTTGTTTTTCGGCTTCTTCCATGGTCTCGTGTACTGTATGGGCTTCTTTGAATGTTGTGATTTCTCTTACGCGTATAAGCGGCCTTGTGTGTTTGGTTTCGTATCTGAAGGTGTTAACTATCTGGTAGATCCGTAGGGGGAGGTCTGTGTGGGATCTTATCCATAGTGAGAACATTGGGTACATTGCTGTTTCGCTGGTGGGTCTGAGGGCTAGTTTTTTGTTTAATCTTGTAAGTCCTCCATGTGTTATCCAGTAGACTTCGTCTTCGAAGCCTTTGACGTGTATTGATTCTTTTTCGAGTTGGTCTTCTGGTATTAGGAGTGGGAATAGTGTTTCTTCATGGTCGCGGTCCATAATGTCTCTGAGGATTTTTAGGGTGTTTTTACGTAGTTGGAAACCGTAGGGTAACCATACGTTCATGCCCTTGATTGGATATCTTGGATCTATTATTTTAGCCTCCTCTAGGATGTTATGGAACCATTCGCTGAAATCTATCATTTTCATCCACCATTTTGACTAGGCTCTCTTTTTTAGAAGTTAGCATTTTTTTCTCCAAAAATATTTTTATCAGTAACTATAAGATCTTCAATTGTGAAAGTTATTATCCTATTTACCTACTTAAAGCTGTTGTTTGTGATTGAGATGAATCCTAGGAAGATAGAGTTGCCAAGGGAGATACATACTGGTCCGGGTGTGATAAAAAATACAGGGATCATATGTAAAGATCTTAGATTTAAAGGGAATGTGATGGTCGTCACAGGCTATAAAACCTTTAATATAGCTGCTAAGGATGTTATAAGGAGTCTTGAATTGGAAGGTTTCAAAGCCGAGCATATAAAAGTTAAGGAGGCTTCCATGGAATCTGTTATGATGGTTAAGGAAAACCTTGATAATATCTCATTGGTCCTTGGTGTGGGTGGTGGTAAGGTCATAGATGTTGCTAAGATGGCCGCCACCCTTGCTGGTATATCTTTTATTAGCGTGCCTACCGCTGCTTCCCATGATGGTATAGCATCTCCTAGAGCATCGATCCGTGATGGTGAAAAGGGTTCGGTTTCAATGAAGGCAACTTCACCCATGGGTGTTATAGCTGATACTGATATAATAATTAAAGCACCTTTTAGGTTGCTTGCCTCGGGTTGTGCTGATATAGTATCTAATTATACAGCAATACTAGATTGGAAATTGGCGCATAGACTCCTTAATGAACGTTATAGTGAATCTGCAGCGGCGCTTTCGCTCATGACGGCTAAGATGATAATTAAATCGGCTGACGCCATAAAAGAGGGGCTTGAAAGGAGTGCTCGTCTTGTTGTGAAATCTCTTATAAGCAGTGGTATAGCTATAAGTATAGCGGGGAGCAGCAGACCAGCAAGCGGATCTGAACACAAATTCAGCCACGCCCTTGACAGTATAGCGCCTAAACCAGCACTTCATGGAGAACAATGCGGTGTCGGCACAATAATGATGATGCACCTCCATGGAGGGGACTGGAAATTCATAAAAGACGCTCTTAAAAAAATGCACGCGCCCACAACAGCCTATGAACTCGGAATAGAACCTGAATATATAATAGAAGCCCTTACAAAGGCCCACACCATACGTAAGGAAAGATACACCATCCTAGGAGATAGGGGTCTTACAAGGGAAGCTGCTGAAAAACTTGCGAAAAAGACGGAAGTGATCTAAATTGATAACACTAATAGGGAAAAAACTTGCAAAAAAAGGACTAAACTTCATCTACAATAAACCGGCAAAGGCATGTGAAGACTGCAGATACAAATCAGTATGTATCAGCCCTTTAGAAGCAGGCAGAATCTACACCATAAAAGAAGTGAAAGACACAGAACATCCATGTCCAATCCATGAAGGTGGAAAAGTAAAAGTCGTCGAAGTGGAAAAAGCCAATATAAAAGCGCTTATAGACTCTAAGAGGGCATTTGAAGGATCCATAATATTATTCGAAGCTCCTGAATGTGATGAAGAATGTGATATGAGAAGCCTATGTTTCCCAGAAGGATTAAAAACATCAGATAAATGTAAAATTATTAAAAATCTTGGCAAGGCCAATGAATGCAAAAAAGGCTACAAATTAAATAAAGTCATCCTCAAAATCATGGCATAATGGTGAAATCCCAATGAATCTAAAAAAGATGGTTGCATATAAAGCCGCTGAAGAAATAACAGACGGACAAGTTGTTGGTCTTGGCACGGGCTCCACGGCACGATACTTCATAGAAAGGATAGGTATGCGCATCCAAGAAGAGGAACTAGATATATTAGCAATACCCACCTCATATCAATCATTATTCCTTGCAAGAGATTGGCAGATACCCCTCACAAGTATAACAGAGCATGATGTTGATATTGCTGTTGACGGGGCTGACGAGGTTGACAAAGACCTTAACCTCCTCAAAGGTGGTGGAGCAGCCCATACACAAGAAAAGATAATTGACTATTCAGCAAGCGAATTTATCGTTATAGTGGATGATTCCAAACTCTCAGAAAGATTAGGCAAACCAGTCCCAGTAGAAGTCATACCAGTATCATCTCGTCTTGTATGTGAAGAACTGAATTCAATGGGGGCTAAAGTCCAGATTAGAATGTCAGATGCAAAGGACGGGCCAGTTATCACTGACAATGGCAATTTCGTCATCGACGCCGATTTCGGGTCCATTGAAGACCCATCAAAACTGGAATATGAAATAAACAGTATCCCAGGAGTTCTTGAGAATGGTATATTTTCTAGGGGTGTTGACCGGGTGATAGTAGCCAGAAAAGATGGGATAATCGAATTATAACACATACCTTTATGATGGGGATGAAAAATCTTCAGATGATTATTCATATTAATTCTCTTCCAATATATGTGATGATGAAAAATGTTGCTAAGATTAATACTATTGTAGCCCCAGAGGACACATCAAGGATATATGAAAGCCATAAACCGGCTGATGTGAATATTATGCCGATTATTGATGCTAATATCATCAGCCAGGGGATCCTGGAAGTGAATTGTCTTGCTGTCACAGCCGGGATAGTGAGAAGTGCTATCACAAGGATTATACCAACCACTTTTATAAGGATAACAACACTTAAAGCCACAAGCGTCAAAAGCAACAGATAAAACAAATTTACCGGAACCCCCAAAACTTGTGAGAATTCCTCATCAAAGGATATGGCCGTAAACTCCCTGTTAAATAATATCACACTCGCCACTATAATAAAATCTAATATTAACATCATCCAAAGGTCTGTTCTTGTAACTGTTAATATGTTACCAAAAAGATAATTAAAAAGGTCAGCAGCATAACCTGGAGTTAAACTTATAAATATGATACCAAGGGACATTCCAACAGACCATAATATGCCTATAGCAGTATCTTCACTGATTCTAACCTTCTTTGTAGCCATACCCATAATGAAAGCTGCAATGACACTGAATGGTATCGCTGTAATCACCGGATTCAAGCCAAGGAAATAGCCAAGGCCAACACCACCAAATGCCGCGTGGGATATACCCCCACTTATGGACACTATCCTTTTAGCCACTATATAGGTTCCTACCATTCCACAGGCTATACTAATAAGGATTGCTGCTATGAAGGCATTCTGCATGAACTGATATTCAAGAAATTCTAGCATTTTAGTCACCTAATGTTTCCTCAAGACTCTGTGCGGCACCCCATGGGCTATTAACTCCACGGGACACTTATAAACATCCTCGATACATTCCAGGGCTTCTTCGGGTGTTCCGTGGGAGAATAGTTTCTGGTTTAGGCAGGCTATCCTGTCCACGTGGGTTGCGACCATCCCTATATCATGGGATACCATTACAATGGCTATTTCATGTTTAAGTTCATCTAATAGTTCATAGAATTTTTCTTGGAATAGTGGGTCAACGCTACTTGTGGGCTCATCCAATAATAGTAGTTCTCCCTCCCTTACAAGGGCTCTTGCAAGGAAAACTCTCTGTAGTTGTCCGCCAGAAAGGTTATCTAGTCTTTCATCTTTCAGATGGTCTATTTCTAATCTTTTAAGCCATTTGTCCACTTTTTCTTTGTCTTTCCTGGTGTAACCTTTGAGGGGGCCATGGTAGCATCCCATGAGTACTGTTTCAAAAACGTTTATTGGAAAATCTGTGTCGAAGTGGCGTCTTTGGGGGAGGTAGCCTATCTTTTTTCTTGCTGTTTCGGGTTTGAGGCCGAATACCTTGATGTTTCCTTTGGTTGGTTTCAGCAGGCCGATTATCATTTTGAGTAGGGTTGTTTTACCGCCGCCGTTGGGTCCTATGATAGCTAGGAATTCTCTCTTGTAAATTTTGAGGTTTATATCTTCTAGGATTGTTTTGTTGTTGATTTTGTAGTGTAAGTTTTTGATTTCAACTGCTTTTTCCATTTTATTCAACCTTTAAATGTCTTTGAGGGTTTGTAGCATTTTTTCCATGTTTTTGATGTAGTTTTCTGCGAGTGGGTCTATGGTGACTATTTTTGCACCTATTTCGTCTGCTATGGCTTGGGCGCTTTGTTTATTTGATTGTGGTGATATGATTATAATTTTTATATTTGCTTTTTTGGCTTCTTGGATGATCTTTGCGAGTTTTTGGGGTGATGGTTCTTTGCCTTCTTGTTCTATGGTGATTTGTTCTATTTTGTAGTCTTTGAAGAGGTAGGTCCATGCTGGATGGTATACTAGTATTTTTTTGTTTTGTTTTTCGGTGAGGGTTTGGTTGAATTTTTTGTCTAGTTCTTTGAGCCTTGAAATGTATTGGTCCTTGTTTTTTGTGTAATATTCTCTGTTAGCCGGGTCTTCTTTTATGAGGGCTTTATAGATGTTTTCAACCATTATTATGGCGTTTTGTGGGGATGTCCATACGTGTGGGTCTTCTTTTATGAGTTTTATCCCCTCTGAGCAGTTTATTATTTTCATTTCTGGGTTTAGTTCTTTTAGTTTTTCCATCCATGTTTTTTCGAATTCTATTCCTGAGCCTACTTGGAAGTAGATTTTTGCCTTTGATAGTTCTCTTAGTTGGCTTGGTTGGGGTTCGTAGGTGTGTGGGTCTGCTCCGGGTGGCACCATTACTATGACTTTTACTTTGTCTCCTCCGACTGCTTCTATGAATTCTTTTTGGGGCATTATTGATGCTGCTACTATTATTTTTTCTTCGGGGCCTGTTTCACCACCTTTACTTGTAATATAGAAGGCGCATATTAGGATGGTGATTGTTGCGATTAGAATGAATATTTTTGTTTTTTTCATTGCTAGATTTTTATTTGTTTTATCCCTTAAAAAATTTATTAATAAAATCGAATAGATTTAATAATTTTTATGGTAATCTTTTTAAATGTTTATTAATATAGTTTTTGTTCATGACTGTAATCAGCATTTCAATAAGCAAAAAACTCCTAGAAGAGATAGATGCTTTAAAGGATGAGATGGGATTTTCAAGCCGCTCAGATATTATAAGAACAGCATCCAGGATGTTAATAGATGAAAAAAGGAAAGAAATGGATATAAAAGGAGAAGTTAATGGTGTGCTCTTCCTCATACACAAAAGAGAAGTTGAAGATAAGGTAAACAATATCAAACATGACTATGAAGATATCATAAACACACAAATCCACAGCCACCTAAAAAACAAGAACTGCCTTGAAATCTTCATCCTAGAAGGTGGAGCTGAAAAAATAAGAGAACTCACCTCCAGATTCCGAAATTGTGGAAAAATGGAACACCTCAAACTTATAATCATCTAAGCCTTCCGATACCCATGACTAAAACTAGCATCATACAACCTTGAAGCTTTAAATTCTCCAGGTTCAAGAACATCCCCAACGATGATAATAGCAGTCCTCCTAATATTACTCCTCTTCACCTTATCTTCTATATCTGAAAGCCTACCCCTTACTATTTCTTCGTCTTCCCATGAGGCCCTTTTAACAACTGCTACAGGCGTATCATCACCATAATGCTCCCTTAAACTTTTAACAACCTCCCCGATCTTATGAACGCCAAGGAATATGCACATGGTAGAACGATGACTTGCAAGAGCCCCTAAATCCTCCCTTCTAGGCACGGGAGTCCTACCAGAAGGTCTTGTTATTATAACAGTCTGAGAAACCCCAGGCACGGTTAACTCCGTCTTAAGGGCGGCTGCAGCGGCGAAAAGAGAACTCACCCCTGGTATAACATCAAAAGGGATTTTTTTCTTTTCAAGCTCCCTCATCTGCTCCATTATAGCCCCATAAATCGAAGGATCCCCTGTATGTATCCTTGAAACAATCTTCCCAGAATTGGCACCATCCACCATAACCTTAATAATCTCATCTAAAGTCATGGATGAACTATCATAAACTTCAGCCGAATCAGCCACAAAATCTAGAACCTTCTTATTCACAAGAGAACCTGCATATATCACTATATCAGAATCTTTCATAACCTTAACAGCCTTCAAAGTTAAAAGTTCAGGATCCCCCGGCCCGCCTCCAATAAAGAACACTTTCCCTTTCATATAAACCCCTTTAAACCCTATAAAATAGTATGTAGGCTACTATCATTAGTATTATGGCCATTAGAAAACCTATGATGGCCATCCCTCTGTCACTTCCAAAGATTATGGGGATGGGTCCTATCATTATAACTCCACCTGTTTTAACCTCTGTGCTTTCCTTTGTCTTGGTGAACATGCCCATGATACTACCAGCGAAAATAAGGAAAATGCCGAAGATTACAAGGATTATCCCAACTATTATTAGTGAATTGGCATTCAACTGTTAGACCTCCTAGGATTAAAATTATTTTTTTATCTTATATTCTTCTGTGCCTTTATTCTCTCTTTTTTCAAGTAATTCCATTTCCACCATTGCATCTAGGACTTCTAGGATGTTATTGAAACATTCAGGTGAATTTTCGCATAGTTTAATTTCACATGGGCAGATGATTTTCTCTTCTATTTCTTCTTTTTCCATCCATTGGGGGTTTCTAGTCAATGAATCATGGAGTAGTATGCAGAGCAGTATCCTTCTTTCTTTGTCCTTGTCAACTGGTAACTCCTGGATAATCCCTTTTATCCCTTTTACAATCACCTTCAACTGTTCCTCTTCCTCTTCTGGGATTATTGTTAAGGCTTTAATTTCTTCGGCTAGGAAATATTCACCTCTGCTGACGCTGAAACGGTCTTTTTTAAGCACTAGACCTCCAACATCCTCTACATATTCTTCAAATTCTTCGAATCTGTAGGGGCCTCCGCTGAATAATATTATCTTATACATTCTACACTCCCTCAATATTATAAATCTTGGTGCAATTTTATATGAATTCTTCCCCTATAGCAAAGTATATTAATATTTTATCATGTTATCGTAATATATGCTTTAAAATTTTTTTGGGGTGCGGAGTTTCTATGAGATGTGAAAGGGGAGTTTTCACAACAGATTTTCTGTTTTCAATTCTCTGCTTATCCATGATAATATTATTTTTAGCAAGCACAGCCTCTTATAGGATGGATTATGCCAATGATGAGAGGCTTTTAACCGGTTTAAGGGTTTTGATGGATAGAATAGCTGGTGATATCAATCTTGTGTTGGCTGGTGGTCCGGGACATGAGATAACAGTTAAACTTCCAAGTAACATTGAGGGTTCGCGTTATCAATTATGGGTTAATTCAAGTGGAGTATATGGTATGGTTGATGGAAGATATGGGAAATCTCCCATATACCCTTGTATCCTGGTAGATTCTAATGGGAATAGTAGAACAATCATGTTAAGACCCGGTAAAACCTATAAAATCAAAAACCTTATAGAAGGCAAAAAGGCTATTATAATGATAATAGAGGTGAAATGAATGGATAGGGGGCAGATAACAGGTGAATATCTTCTTATTCTAGGTTTTATCATCCCAACGATCCTCCTGTTATCATATTCTATAAGTGATAATCTGGAATTGGAGATGGCTATTGCAGCTGCAAAGGATGGTGCCATCAGAGGAGCTGACACAAATGAACTTGCAATCTACCCCAAAGATGCATACCAAGAATATGAGAACAGGAAAGAAGTGCTCCTGCAACCCTCTTCTATCCAAATCATCAAATTAGAGACTGTAAATGAAGGTTATAATGAAACTTATGGAAAATATAAGATTAGATTGATAGTATATGCCCATCTAGAAAGGGAAATCCCAGATGATTGTAAAGATTCCCTGGGAGATAGGATAAATTATAATATCAGGAGAAATATTTGTATAACATTCAAAACAGAAAACATTACTAATGATTTTTACAATCCAGCATTCTCATATAACTACATGTTCACAACATCCGATGTTAGATGGATATAATCGAAAATCATTAGTAAGATAAGCAAAGAGATTTATAACCGTTCATCATAAAAGGTTAAACCCCCTATGAAAAGATGATTTTTATATATTAGAGTATAATAATTGAATAGGTAAAATTTATTGGGTGGATCCATGACCAAAACAAAAAAGGAAAAACTAGATGATGTTCTTTCAGCGTTTATGCAAGTGGGGCAGATACGAGCGTGTGGAATCGTATCCAAGGAAGGCCTACTTATCAATGCACGCACACCCCCAGATGTTGACGCAAGGATATTCTCAGCCTTATGTTCCACTATCATGGGAGCCGCCGAGGCAGCCTCTGGCCAGATGAATACTGGTACGGTGAATGAGATCACCGTAAGAACCGAGAAGGGTATAATAATCCTAAAACCTGCAGGAGAAAAGGCCATATTCACAGCACTCGCAGAACCAGACGCTCACTTAGGACTTTTACTCGTTGAAATGGAAACTAGGGCAGAACAGGTGAAAGAAATCCTCAAGGAGATGTGAAGATGAAGAGGACCTACATCCCCAAACTCGATGATATACTTGGTGGGGGTATAGTCGATAACGCTTCTGTCATGTTTTCTGCTGTCCCTGGTGTGGATTGTGAGGCCTTCGGTTACCAGATGCTATATGGGCGATTAAAAGAAGGGGACAAAGGTTTCATATTCACGAATGTGGCCGAACCTGAAACTATAACCTATGAATTCAACTCCTATGGTTGGGATCTTGAAAAATTTCTTGAAAGTGGGGATGCATTCTTTGTTGATGGAAGTTCACCATTCATGGGATTACCATCAACTGCAAGATATTCCGTTGATGATTATTCAAAAATAGAAGAGATCGTACTAGAAGCTATAAGTGATGTGCCAGGTGGTATAGGTGTTATAAATAACCTCTCAACCCTAATAGATTATCTTGGGGAAGATGAGACCATAAACATTATAAAAAAATGGAACCTATATAGTAGGAGGTATAATACAAACCTTATTTACCTATTCACCAAATGGGATTATACTCCTAGCCTAGTGCAAAATCTTAAAAAGATCATGGATTGTGTAGTTGAAATTAGGACAATAGAGGAAAGGGTTATAATAGGCCAGGGTTTCATGGTGGCTCATTCTTCCTGGTCGAAACCATCAAAGACCATGGTCTTATTCTTTGTAGTGCAACCAGGTGGCGTTAAAGTATACATACCCAAGATATTAGTCACAGGCCCATATAATGCAGGTAAGTCAACTTTCGTCAAAAAGATATCGAAGAGGGCTGTTTCGGTTGATAGAAAGGCTTTATCAGCTTTCCCCACTACGATAGCCTTGGATATAGGACACCTCGAATATAAGGGTTTTATAGCGGATGTGTTCGGCACACCCGGCCAGGAGCGATTCGACCTACTATTGGATGTTCTAGGGAGAGAATCGGTCGGAGCTTTTATAATTGTTGACTCAACAGCCCCGCAGACATTTGCAAGGGCTAAGGAGATGATAAGGAAGACCAGGGCGGAGGCCATACCGAAGGTTTTAGTTGCGAATAAACAGGATCTGCCAGGGGCGCTTTCGCCGGAAGAAATACGTGAAAAGATGAAGCTTGGTGAAGAGGTACCTATCATACCAGCCATAGTAACTGAGGGGAAAGGGGTTACTGATGCTTTGGATGCTCTTTTAGGATTGCTTTATGGTGATTGAATGATTGTAAGGATTTCATCGGGAATTCCTGGTCTAGATAAACTTATAGGAGGAGGGGGAGGTTCTTTAGCAGAGAATACTGTTACACTCATCTATGGTCCTCCTAAGGTTGGTAAATCTATTTTTTCTTACCAATTTGCATATGAGGGTCTTGTTAATGATGAGCCATGCCTTTATGTTAGTACAGATTATGGTTTGAAGGATCTGGAAAGGAATGTGGCCAATTTTGGTTGGAAGGTTGAGGAATATGTTGGAAGTGAAAATTTTTATCTTATAGATGCGATATCAACAATTTCAGGCGTGGAAGTTAGTAGTACATTAAATTATTTTCCATCCTCTGTATATAATCCTACAGATATCATGGTAAAATTGGGTGTGGCTATTCGTCAGATAAAATCAAAGTCGCCCCGTTTCAGATCTGTTCTCGATTCTTTAACAACACTTATGGCATTTAATGACGAGCTTTTGGTTGTAAGGGTGCTCACAATATATATCATGCGTATAAAAGAGAGTGGAGGGACGGCCATTGTAACCTACACGGAAGGATCTGCCGATTCCAAAGTTGAAAACATGTTAAAGGCCATAGTAGATAATATAATTCACCTTGATGGGGAGAACCTCACAGTAGAGGCTATGGTTGGAAGTGGTAAGCTAAAAGCGCATTATAATATAACTTCCAGTGGCATAGTAGTTGATTGATCTGTGTGATGTTCATGAAAAATAATTCTGATATAACAAATCTTGGGGATCTCCTTGGAGATATAGAACCTGGGAAAATTGTACTACTCTATGGCCCTCCTAAGGTGGGTAAATCCATATTCTGTTACCAGTTTTTGTATTCTGGTCTTAAGGGTGGAGAACCATGTTTGTATATAGCGGCTGATTATGGTTTAAGGCAACTTGAGCAGAGGATGATGGAGTTTAATTGGTTTTTGCAACCATATATTCAAAGTGGTGAAGTTTACATAATAGATATTTTAACCCGTTTGGCAGGTGTTAAGATTGGGGATTCAAATGCTGTGAAGTTTTCATCAGTTCAAAACCTTGCAGATCTTATGGTTAAGGTGGGTGTGGGGACGCGTTCATTATTCCGGAAATCATCCAAGTTCAGAGCGGTTCTAGATTCACTCACAATGATCTTTGCATTTAACCCGCCAAACCTTGTATTGAGGCTGATGAAAGCTTATAAGAATCGTGTAAGTGAAGCAAATGGTATAGGGCTTGTGGTGCATACAACAGGGACTGTTGAACCACAATTTGAAACATCTTTGATGGAATTGGCTGATTTTAAGATATGTTTTGATGGAAAGAGCATCCAAGTAGAATCCTCCGCAGGTAAAAAATCGGCACAATACACCATAACAGACGAGGGGATCAAGTGTTGGGGAATAGAATGATAATGATCTTGGGTTTATTCGATATATTTGAAAGGGGGAGGTCATTAGAGGATTATATCCACCGTCTCCAGGAATTAAGGGAGGAGGAGTTCGATATTTTAATGTCCATAGCAGGATATTATCTTGATGAAGGTAAACATGAGAAGGCCATGGAATATCTTGAAAAAGCGATTAAAGTAGCTGTTGAAATGGATGATAAGGAACTTGAAGCCCTTGTACTTGATTCTATGGGTGATGTTTACCTGGATAAAAGGGAGATAGATGTAGCGCTCGAATATTTCAAGGAAGCCTTTAAACTTTATTCTTCAATCAAATCACCCCACAGAGACGAAATGAAGGATAAGATAAGTGAAGTTGAGAGGATGAAAGAAGCTATAGAGATGGCTGAATTACGTAAAAAACTTGAAGAAACCCCTAAGAGTCCGGAAGTGGGAAGATTTGAAGTTGACATTGAAGATATACTCCCTAAATTGAAGAAATTAGTCAGACATTTAGAAAATGTTTCATTATATGAACCTTCCCTTGAGAGCACATTTGAAGAGTTGAAAGAAGCCCTTAACATAGCCAGTACAATTAATGATAAGATGGGTGAAGGTTCTCTACTAATACTCCTCGGAACCCATTTATTCGAAAATGAAGATTATGACGGGGCTTTCAACTATTTTACACGGGCCAAGGAAATATTCAGCAAAATTGAAGATAAAAAATCGCTTGGGACTGTGAATGTTCTACTAGGCCTCATACATTTCATTAGAGGTGATGAAAAAGAGGCTTTGGAGAATTTTAAAAAAGCAATCGAATTATTCAAAGGAGAAAATGATTCTAAGGCTTCTGAGCTTACCATAGACATTTGCAGATCATTATATGGGGTCGAGGGGTAATATAAAGGCTAATAGTATCCCAAGGGAACCGAATAGTATTCCTATAAACCATACAATGAGTACAACATGTTTTTCTTTCATAGGCCTTCTTAGTATCCATCTTATAAGAGAATTGAAACCTTCTGGGGGAGCTACAAGTTTACCATCCTCTGTCACTTTGGTCGGGGCATGCTTATGTCTTTCCATGACACCTGCACTATAAAACTTTAGGAGAGAATCTATTATATTAGGTAATAACACGATGAATGCTATGCTTTTCACACGGCCTATGAATGCCACGGCTGCTATACATGCACCTATTATAAGCGTCCCAACATCTCCTGGGAATACACGTGAAGGATAACGATTATATATTAAGAAGGCTAGTAGTGATCCTAACATTGTCATTGTGATAAGTGAAACATCATATTTTCCCATTATTATACAGGATGCTGTGAGGGAGATCATTGCTATGGATCCGAGTCCTGATTCGATCCCATTCAAGCCTGCTAGCATGTTGGTAAGGTTTGAGGCGATTGAAACTGCTATTGGCATGCTTATAAGGTAGAGTATCCCTACGTTGGGTGGTGCCACCCATATAAGTGGGAGTCCTGCTAGGAATAGGAGGAAAAGTTTTTCCTTTGATGATAGTCTTACAAGGTCGTCTATCATACCTACTACACCTACAAGTAGGATGACTAGTAGGGTTACCATGAGTTCATAGTGGAGTTTTGGGAATGTGCAGATGGCTATGAACATTCCTATTATGAAACCGAAAAGTATGCCGATTCCACCCATCTCTGCGACTATTGGCTTGGAGAGCTTATGCAAATCTTTTCCAACTAGGTTAGCATTTCTCAGTTTGTTTATTAATCTTGGCATTACAAGGTAAGTTGATGAAAATGCTATGGTAAAACAGATGATAGAGACTGTTAATATGTTGTTAAATTCGGCTGTTAACATTTTATCACCCTTTTTTGATTATATGATAGACTGTTCTTAGGGGTATATTGAATTTTTCAGCTATTTTTTTGGGTGGCATGCCATTCCTCGCCATCTTCTGCACTTTCATCCTTGTATTTTTATCATATTTTGGTTTAGGCCCTCTTTTAAGTTTCATATCCCCTTTGAGGTAGTATATGCTTTTGATGGGTATCTTTGTTATGCCTGCTATCTCTTTCGGGGTTTTACCTTCACTTAGGAGTTTTCTGATCAGTTTCGCGTCCTTTTCTGTGTATTTTCGTGCTCTTCCATGTAAGGGTTCCACTTTTATGTTTAGTTTTTTGAGGGCTTCAAGGTATTTTGATGGGATTCTCTTATAGATGCTTGGTGGGCATATGATCTTTTCAAGGTCTGGGTTCTTTTCTAGGATTTCTATTATTTTACGCGAAGTTAAATGTTGTTTTACATGTATTTTTTTCGTCAATATGATCACATTATTTGATCATTTCCATGAAGAGCCGGGCCTTTTCAGTTGTAGGCTTGTCAAGGGTTTTTATATTTTCCTTTTCTCTCTTTAACTGGTCTAGTGTAACAGAGAACACACTAGCACATGTTTCATCACTTATATCGGATTCTAGGCTGACTAGAGCTGCTCCGAAGGCCCTTGGATCGATTTTCATGTGCAAGCCTTTCATCCGCTCTTCTATTTCGAATTTTTTCAATAATAATCTTTGCGGGTTTTTTATATAGAATATTTTCTCACCATATTCTCTGAGGAGTTTGATAGCTTCTTTATCCATTCTATTAAATGTTTCGGTTTGTCTACGGTCTAGGACTGGTCCCAAGGCAGGGAATGGACCTGCATATTTACTTCTTCTATCATAGGATGTTGTAAGATAATAGCAACTGATATCCCATAATATTAAAGTTATGGGGATCTTAAAGAAAATATCCTTAATTATAGTATCTCTCAATTCTATATCGGATTTCACTTCAGGTTTTAGGTTTCCATTTTTATCTGCTAGGCCCTCTTGGATTAAAAGATCTTCTAGTTTTTTTTCGCGGATTTCTTCGAGTTCCCTACTCTCTCTTATAAAAGGTGGTGAGTATCTTCTGGCTTCTTTTAATATTTTATCATACTTTCTAACATTCCCGGGGTTTTTTAATCTTTTATTGAAGATGTCATCTTCTATTCTGGCTATGAGATCCTGGGCGAATCCACAGTAGCCTAGTGCTAATGCCGTTCTGGTGTGCCTATCATTTATTATAGTAGTTTTTTTTCGATGAAACTGGATGAATTCTATCCTTGCATGGGGGCCATATTCTTCTTTCACTTTTTTTTCATAGTCGATGTTGTCAATGTTTTCTATGCTCACTCTTTTTCTAATCCACCGCCCAGATTCAAGTATTTTAACTATCATAGTCGCCGAGGTTATAACACCCCTTCTCTCATTCTTTAGGATTCCTATGATCTCCTTAAAGGATTCCCTGGCCCATGGACTTAATTGGGATATCTTCACCATATAATCTCCTGAAAGGGGCAAGTATGGGATTATTTCGGGACGTTTAACACTTCCTTTATCAAAGATTAACTTGAGTTCGGAGCCGCATTTACACTTGAACTTTTCTAGTCTGGGCTCTGATAATTCATTGACCTTGAAGCTTTTACCACATTTTTCACAAATTAAAAGGGAGTATTCCTCTAGGTGGCCTAATGCTATCTTATGTGATGATATGGCGGAATTCACCCTGTCTAGTATGTTTTTTCTAATTGAGGCTCTCATTCTAAAGTATTGTGTTTGTCTCCTTATATCATGCAAGTCTTCGACTTTCATCTCTTTTAGTGGGGGGCCGTAGACTGCCATTGAACGGTAGGGGGATTTGAAACCTTTTAATTCCATCTTTTCTTTCATCTTTTGTAGCATTCTTAGGTTAGATCTGAGATAGAGGTATGTTTTCATGAAGTTTTCTGGTTTTATGATGTCATCTATGTTTATCTTTTTGGTTTTTATTGTTTCTAAGAATTTTTCAGATTTTGCTATGAGGGCTGGTTCCTCCATTTAAATCCACTATACTAGATGAGTTTATTTTATTTTTTCGCCGATTTCTCCATCTTCCACGGTTAATAATCCCATTTTTTCTGCTGTTGCAAGTATCATGCCCTCTGATTTTATGCCGAATAACCTGGTGGGTTTTATATTAGCTAATATTATGACTTTTTTTCCTGGTAGTTCGCTTGCCTGATATTTTGATCCTATGCCAGCCACTACCTGGATGGTTTTATCATTTAGGTCAACTTTTAGTTTTAGTAGTTTATCTGATCCTTTAACCTTAGAAGCTTCTATTATTTTACCTACTCTCAAATCTAATCTGGCAAAATCGTCTATTGTAACCTCCCTGGTTTTTGTTTTCTGGTGGAGTTTGCGTTTTTCTTCCTCTATGATCTTATCCTGGATCTTGGCGAATAATGGTTTGGCTTTTCTGATTTTGTGTCCGGCTTCAACTGGCATGGTGGCATCATCCCATGAAGGATTCTCTTCTAAGTTGAGGATTTTTAATATTTCATTGGATTTTCTAGGCATATATGGTATTAAGAATACTCCAATGGCCTTAGCTAATTGATTACAAATGAATATGCAAGCCGCGGCCCTGTCAGGATCTTCTTTGATGTTTTTCCACGGTTCTTGGTCGTTGAAATATTTATTACCTTTTTTTGCCAAGCCTATTATCTTCACAAGACCCTCCCTGAAATTGAATCCTTCAATAGCACCTTCAATATCCTCTTTAACATTCTTCATATCTTCTAGGATTTGCAAATCTTCATCTTTAAGGTCATCGGCCTCTGGTATTTGGCCATTGAAGAATCTATTGGTAAATGAGAATGTCCGGTGCAGGAAATTACCTAGGATGTCTGCTAATTCATCATTTACTCTTCTCTGGAAGTCATCCCATGAGAAGTCAGTGTCCCTTGTAAGGGGGGCGTTTATTGTAAGATAATATCTTAGAATGTCGCTTTCAAAACTTTCCAGGAATTCTGATGTCCAGACAACCCAATTTTTGCTTGTGGACATCTTTTTACCCTCAAGTGAAAGATATTCTCCTGCTATGATATTATCTGGGAGTTTACAACCATATGCCATGAGCAGAGCTGGCCAGAAAATCGCATGATGATAGATTATATCTTTGCCTATGAAGTGCACTACGGTATCATCCCAGTATTCTTTCCAGTTCTGGCCCGTTTTTTCGCTCCATTCAACTGCTGATGAAATATAGCCTAGGAATGCTTCACCCCATACATAGATTATTTTTCCCTTGGCTTCCTTAAGGGGGACTGGTATGCCCCATTCCATGTCCCTTGTAAGTATCCAATCTTTTAGACCTTCCCGCACCCATTGCAGCGCATAATTTTTAACATTCGCAGGCAATTTTTCATTGTTTTTTATCCATTCAAGGATTCTATCCTGGAATTTGCTCAGTCTGAAAAAATAGTGTCTAGATTTTTTAACCTTGGGTTCTGAGCCGCAGATCATACATTTAGGTTTTATCAATTGTAAAGGTTCAAGGTGTCTGCCGCAAGCCTCGCAATGGTCTCCCCTAGCATCTTCAGCGCCACAGTATGGACATTCGCCTTCAACGTACCTGTCTGGGAGGAATCGTTGGCATTCACTACAATAAAATTGTTTTATATCCTTTTCATAGATGAAATCCTTTTCATAGAGTTTTAGGAAAAAGTTTTGGGCTATCCTATGATGTAATGGGTTGCTTGTGCGTGAAAAATTGTCGAATGATATGTCACATGCTTCAAGATCGCGACGGATCATCTTGTAATAATATGTTGCCACCTCAATGGGTTCTTTTGATTCCTTCTCGGCCTTGACGGCTATGGGGGTTCCATGTTCATCTGTTGCACATACAAATAAAACATCTCTGTTTTTCATCCTATTGTAGCGAGCATATATATCCGCGGGTATATACGTTGATCTTAAATGTCCAAGATGCGTTGGACCATTTGCATATGGAAGTGCGCAGGTGATAAATATTTTGTTCATTGTCTCATTCCTCCCATCTGTGAAAATAAAGTTTAATAATAAAGTTTCATCTGTCAAGGATTATAACCCTTAATTTTGTAATTTAACTATATATATTCTCTTCTTTGCAAATATATTTTAGAGAGTTCCCTTTCAAAATTTGGAGATCATTTTAGTCTTAAGATTTGGGAATGGAATCCTTTTTTTCTCCACACCTCCTTGACTAATACTTTGAATCGTCTTTGCAAGATGTCTGCGCCCTATGTAAGTGTGTTGAAATCCACTATTAATATAATTTAAAGAATGCTCTCTTTTATCCCCCTAATTTCTGTTGGAAGAAAATCGGGTGCACATTTTATATACAATGGAGGATATAATAACAGTACAGAAGGGATTTTTTTTGACAAAAATAGGTAAAATTTTATATAACACATTTGTGAAGCATCCAGAGATGAAAGAAAGATTAGAAAAGTTAGTTGATAAAGGATTAACAGTCAAGGAATTACAGGAACATGTGGACGTGGAAGTGCCATGCTATTTATTGTTCCCGGATCCTGCGAGGTTCGGATGTGAAGGATGCGACCTAAAATGCGCTAAAGCGTCTATGGCATCCCAAAAATTAAAAAAACATCCACTTAAAGAAGTAATTGATAAAACACACCTATATAAACATTTAGAAGTGTTTCTTCGCCCAAGGCTAGTCATCCAAGTTTAAATTTTGATTTTAATCTAGCCCAGAACAAGTGTTCAGGTCCGCAACCAGAAACCATAACAGACCTAGTAGATGATTCTTTTATAATCTTGATGATCTCCTCTATTTTCTTGTCCATGTCCTTGTTTGATATTGGATGGAAGCTAGAATCAAAATACTCCTTAACGGTTTCATAATATTCTTTGGCTGCGGAAACTGATTCCCGCCCCGGGAAAACATGAACCTTACTAGGTTTGGCTGATAAAATAACCTTTAAATGGTCTTGGAATATTTCATCCTCGCCTTTATCAGGGGTTGTATAGATGAGTGTCATGTCCTCTGTAGGATGAACTTGAAGGTTAACTTTTAGAGCGTCACCATTGTCTCCCTGACCTATACCCACTATTTTATCCCTTGTTTTAAATATTTCGAACCTTCCTGGGGGTAGGGTGAAATCTTCAAGTTCTCTGCTCGTTTTTATAATCACATCTTCTATGTTTTCTGGGTAAGGTGTGAATGTCATGTAGGATGTGGAGGCGCAGAGGAAATTATATAGGTTATGCACGCCAAAGGTTGGTATTTCTAGGTTGAGTTTTGTCGAAACCTCCCTTTGGTTTGTATAATTGTATGTTTTGGCTGTGATTTCTACCTTCCATTTATTGTCTTCTTCGGATATCTTTGTTAGTTTGACGTGTGGTTTGGGTCTTGAAAAGCCACACTTGCAAGTGTAGATTCCCCGATGATTCAAGTATCTCCTAGAATATTCTAGTTTCTCCCCACATTTTGGACAATGTACAGGTGCGCTTGGTGGTGTTTGATCCTCCAGGCCCACATCAAAACCATAATATGTAACATGGACGTCCTTTTCTTTCTCCATTCCAATATAGGCTGTTCTAGGGTCATCAGCATTACAGATTATAACACCCTTTTTCATCGGAGCTGAAAGCAATCTCTTGGCCTTAAAATATTCCCTGAATGGGTTTTTTTCTCCAGCGACCATTGTATGTTCCCTTGAAATTGTTGTGTATATGACGCCTATTGGATCCACATATTTGCAGACTGTATCTGGCATGGAATATTTAGCTGTTCTTATACCATACTCGAATATTCCGAAATCGGCTTTTCCACCGAGTAATCCGGTTGCAACAGCATTTACTGTGTTGCTGTCGAAGTTGCATGAGACTGAAGAGTCTTTCTTTAAAAGCAAGCATAACATTTTTGTGGTTGTTGTTTTACCATTAGTCCCGGTTATGAGCATGTTCCCAATCTTCGATCTTTTTGAAAGTTCCCTTAGACAATCAAAACCACCCATTCTAAGGAATAGGTAGCCTGGGAAACTCCTACCCATACCTCTTCCAAGCTTGACTATGAAACGAGCCAATCTCCCAGCTAAACTCGCTGTAGTGCATTTAAACTTCATTTCCACATCCCTTTCTCATGTTTTGAATCCCACCCAAAAAGCTGGTCTATTGTTAACTTAGAAAAATGTGAGAGGGTGGATACTATCTCCATAGTATTCCTAGAATTGTATTTATATGTGATCACCTTATTTCCTATATAACAATATATTAACATATAAGATATTTTTTCTGCAAATTCTAAAAATCAAAAACTATCACTCTATTTGCATTTTATTGGCATGAAATAGAATCTTCATTTTTTTGTTTTACAAGTTTTTCAAGTCGAAATTTTGATGTCTGCCTCCTGGCTGGGATCCTATAATTTGAGGTTTAGTAATACTTGTCTTCAAATCGAAACCATGAACAAGATAATTTCGATTTGTAATAGAAATAATCTTCTTTTTTTGACTTGTGATTAAAAGCAGGATGAGCGTGCGCCTGTAAAAAAAGAATAATAATACAAGAAAATTCCAACAAAATAGACAAAAAGGATGATCCGCTTTGGAATAATCAAGGGGATTTCAAAGAATTCCAAGACCCCCCAAATGGTATTATAAACCAAGATCCCTTTTTGTGCAATTTCGTGGAAAATTGGATAATCTTTTTTGTGCTTAAACAAAAATATGCCAAAGGTTGAATAATCAAAACTTCCGGCCTCTCACATCCAAAGTCTCTAAGGGTTTTTCGTGATAATATCAGTAAACCCAATCGAAAAAAATTGCATCGAAAAATACAAGATTTACCTTATCCCCCCTACTAAAAGCCTAAACCCAATGAAAAAAGCTAAAATGGAGGGTTACCAAGAAAATATTTTTCGGACCTATTAGGACCTTAAAACCCCCCCTTCTTGGGGGTTCCATGAAATTTACATGACATTCCGTTCAACATTAATCTAAAGGGCCACTAGAAGGCCTATTTTGCTCATCCCCCATTTCATTCGTTTGCCAGGCAAAGATTGCATCTTATGTAACTTTCGTCATATTGCATTTAAGGTAAAATGGACCTATCATTTCCCCATAGACATTCATATGCAACAGGGTATGATGATAGGAAGGAAACACTAAAGGATGAATTAGGTGAGATCCCCTTTTAAACCCATAAGAAAATCCCCCCTTTGGGAGGATCATCTCTCTACTTTTTGAACGTATTCTATCAACTTTCACATAAAAATCTTATCTGATGGATCTCCAATGTCTTATCCACTAACGATCTTATCCATTTTTCAATTGTGTCAGATGGGAAATCGCCATAAATTGCATCAGGCACACTCATCCCAGCCGAATATACATCCGGTGGTTCATCACCTGTAAAAGAAGTCCCAGCCTGCGACTTTCTTTTCTGGCCAGTAGACAACGATGACGTTTACCTGCAGCTTGTATCCAGGTGCAACTTTGCCACCTTGTACTCCAGTTATCTACATAATCTCTTTCCGCTGTATAAAATAGTATTTTTGTGTTATTATCGAAAGTGGGAGGAGCCCGCAATTCTGAGGGTATGCTATCTTCAAATTTTAGATCTAAATTGATTTGGGTAATTCAAGATCAGGTTTATGTTGGGGATTAGATGGAGGTTCATAAATAAAATCTTCAAAATCAGGGAAAGATAGAGGATAGCAAATAATTTTTCCCTTGATTGGAATGTCTCTTGTATCATGCTCTTTTGTCTTATTCATAAGTGCTAAATGCTTCATTTATGACATCATCTTGGGTCACTGGTCCGCTGAAAGAGGCGTATAACAACTAATAACAATATCCAAGTTTTTTTTTCATTTGCTCACCCCCAAATTCATAAAATTTATTTTTATTTTTTGTGTTTCTATTCGATCATAAAACTTTAATTGGTGGTGGAATAATCATTCCTTGGATCTTATACCCACTAGGCTAATTTCTCTGATTTGATCAATAGCCCCTAAAGAGAATATAAGTGACTTTTTTTTTGGGGGGAGAGGATGCAAAGGTTCTTTCATTATCTTGGAGATCCTAACCCCTTTGTAGAATTAAGAGTGTGTTTATTCGTGATTTTATCCTAATTGCAAGGGACCTTAAAGGCGTAAATTTTGCCGAGATTGTGGTGAAAAGTTGGAATCTAAGAATGGATGGTGTAAAACGGCCAAGATTTTAGTGACTGCCGCATGCTGCCTTAGAATCTTTTTGATAAGAGGAACCTTGGCATTCTGGACATTGAACTCGCCACCAGGAGAGGTTCCAGGAAAAATAACACAACAGAAAACATTAACGCAAAATTCACCAAACTAGAAATTAATGATCCAAATATGACAGAAGTTCGAGAAACCGGAACAATGGAAATAAGCGGTTGTTCACGGCCCTGATGCAAATGTCACAATAAAAGTTGTAAATCTTAATCCAGATGGTAGTTTCACCTATGAGGTATCTGTTGAGGGGGGTCTGATGGAAATTGAAATCATAGCGGAAGTCCCGGGTAAAGAACTAAGTATCATAACTGAGTTTACTAGCAACTCTATCAGGATAGAATTCGATTTTACAGGCGGTGCCATCGTAATATGGGCTCTAGGCTTACATCCTTTTTAATTTTTTTTAGTTGTAGGGGGGGTGCCTTTCATTATGGGTTATTTTTTTTATATGTGGGGGGGGGCTAAGTTATGATCTGGGGGGCTTGTTTATGCCAATTCAGCAAATTGGGTACCATTCACATTTTTGGGAATAGGCCTTTTTTTCTTAGTCATGTAACAGTCTGAACTTATTTTATTTTTTTTTGGATCCCGTCTAAACATCTAATTTAGTAGTGTGTTTGTGGATGTTTTCAAGGTTTGGTATTATGAGTTCAGTTTGGTTGGCGGGGAAAATACGAATCCAACAGGGGAATGTAGCAAGATTGTGGTGTCTGTTCAATGGGGGGGGAGAAATGAAAGTTGGGCAGTGGATTATCACCTTTTTTATTGGAGATTTGATGAAAATAAATGTAAAGGTTTTTTTTACAAGCAGAAAATTTTATATAGCTTTTTCAATATGTGTTTAAAATATTGGGGGGTTTATTATTTTTTTAAACTCCTTGGGTAAAAAGCGATTTGTGAGGTGTGAAATATTGTTAAATATGCGCAAATTTGCTTTCTTCCTTGCAGCTTTTGCACTGCTACTAGTTCTATCTAATGGAGCAGAGGCAGCGGTCTACAACAACAACACAGGCCAAAGCTACTCAACAATCCAAGAAGCCATAAACAATGCAAGTGAAGGACACACACTAATAGCAGATCCAGGCGTGTATCAAGAGAACATTATCATAGACAAGAACAATATCACGCTAATCAAAAACCAGACCACCAATAACACAGCCATAATAAACGCCACCAACACCAATCAACCTGTAATCAACATAACCAAAAACAATGTGCAAATAATAGGATTCACAATAAAAAACGGCTACTATGGAATCTACCTCTATGGTTCAGATAATACGATCTACAACAACACTATAACCAACAACAGCTGGGATGGAATCTTCCTCGACCATTCTTCAAATAATACAATCTACAACAACACTATAACCAACAACAGCGATGGAATCTTCCTCTACTATTCTTCAAATAATACGATCTACAACAACACTATAACCAACAACAGCGAGTATGGAATCTACCTCTATGGTTCCAGTAGTAGTGTGTTGCGTGGTAATGTTGTTGAGGATTGTGGGCGTGGTTTTTCTGTTGAAGGCAGTGGCGTTGAATATTTTATCCAGGATGTTGACACTTCAAATACCATAGATGGTAAGCCGATCTACTATCTTGTTGGATACACCAACATGGTGTATGATGGAGTGGCTATGGGCTACCTTGCACTGGTAAATTGTGAAAACATTACAGTAATGAATGTGGAACTTTCAGGAAACGGCCAAGGAATACTAATAGTAAACACTACAAACTCCAAAATCCAAAACTCCAACATAACCAACAACGACCATGGAATCTACCTCCAATATTCAGAATATAATACGATCTACAACAACACCATAACCAACAACAGCTGGCATGGAATCTACCTCTATTCAGGCTCAAGTAATACGATCTACAACAACACCATAACCAACAACAGCGGGCATGGAATCTACCTCTCAGACTCAAATAATACAATTTCCAACAACACCATAACAAACAACGGAGATGGAATCTGGCTCTATGGTTCCGGTAGTAACATGATTTCGGGGAATTATTTCATTGAGAATAGGCAGCAGATAGGAGGGGATCCGAGCGGTAATTATTGGAACACGACAGAAGGTGGTAATTACTGGTCAGATTACACAGGAGACGATCTTAACGGGGATGGTATAGGTGACATACCATACCGACAAGATCAGAAACCATTAATTGTTGACCTAATGATAGAAAACCTCACGGTAACGAGTAGTACAATACAGGTAAACGTTAGGAATAATGGGAAGGCAGATATAACAAAGATAGATCCAAACGCAAAATTCCCAGTCAAAATAACCTATGACAGCACCGAATACCTACAATATCTAAATTCCCTAACACCCGGCGGAGAACAAACAATCACACAAAACATCACAGCCAGCCCAGGCACCCACAACATCACAGCAAACATACTCTACAACGAAACAACACACTACCTCCAAAATACCACCATAAGAGACGCCAACACCGCAAACAACATCAAAAACACAACCAAAGAATTCAAAACAAACATAACAGCCAACAACCTTAACGTGACGCCAACTTCTGGCGTTGCACCATTAAACGTGACAGTATCCTGCAAGCTAACAAACACTGGTGAAGTTGCAGGAGATTACACAGCAGAACTCAAAATAAACAGCGCGGTTGTTGACAGTCAGACAGTCACGGTAGGTGCTGGAGAAACCAAGACAGTAACATTCACGAGGACACTAGAAGCCGGAACATACAACATAACAATAGACGACCTGGCGCCAACAGCAGTGACGGTGTTAAGACCAGCTAATATAACAGCCAGCAACCTTACTGTGACGCCAACTTCTGGCGTGGCACCATTAAACGTGACAGCTTCTTGCACACTAACAAACACTGGTGATGTTGCAGGAGATTACACAGCAGAACTCATGATAAACGGTATAGTTGTGGCGAATCAGACAGTCACGGTAGGTGCTGGAGAAACCAAGACAGTGACATTCAATAGGACATTAGGAGCTGGAACATACAATGTGACAATAGATGGGCTGGCGCCAATAGCGGTGAGTGTGACTCCGGCTGGTGTTAGTTTAGGTGATCTTGTTTCGGCTGCGAATATGGTTAAGGCATATCATGAGCGTTATGGTAGGCTTCCAAGTCGGGTGGTGATCGTTGGCCAGAATTATACAATGTCTCAACTGTTATACTTGCTTACAAAGGCTACAGTTAATATAAATGTGGGTAATTTGAGTCCGATTGCTCCGAGGGCTGTTGGAGCTCCAACTGCACCTGGTGGAAGTTACAGGTCTGGCAGACTTTACAAGTCGGCTTATGTGCAGGTTGCAGCGAACATTCTATCATTCATTGACAGTTATGGCAGAGCACCCAATTATGCTAGCACAAGCCTTGGCAGAATACCATTCCAACGCTTAGTCTACATGTACACTAAGATCATAGCATTCTATGGAACATACCACAGACTGCCAAATTATGTCACAATCTAAAAATTCCTCTTTTTTTACTATTTTTTTTATGTTTTTTTGTGGTGGGGTTGTAAAAGTTTAATGTCATTTCTTTTCGAATTTTTTTAGAGGGAGTAGTTTCTTTAGTTTGAAGTGTTGTGTAAAATTTTTTTGATTGGGAAGCCTCGTAGTGGAGGATGTTTTATTCTAGTTTGTATTCTATTGATATTAGTGTTTCCCTGATTTTTTGGATTTTTTCTTTTGAGGTTTTCCAGTATCCTCTTCTTTCAGTTTCGAGTAGTATTTCGCCTATTTCAATGGTGGCGAATGGATTGTTTTCTAGGAGTTTCTTTCTCATCTTTTGATCGAGTATTAACTTGTCTGCTACATTTTCATATATCCAGTTTTCAACTTTATTTGTGGTGGCTGAAAATCCAAGTAAATATTCTATCCGGTCCCTGACATGTTTTGCACCGTGAAATTCATGCTTTAACATGCCATTTAACCATCTGGGGTTGAGTATACGGGTTCTAGCAGCCCTTTCAATCGTCTTGTCAAGATCTTCAATGTATAATTCCTCCTCGGTCGAATCTATGACTTTTATCGTGGCTTCTTTGCCTTTACACGCTTTTACTGAACTTGAAAGTCCGCCAAGGAATTCATAATAATGGTCAAGGTCTGTGACCTCATATTCAACATTATCTCTCTCTTGAGTTACAAGATCGACACGAACTAACTGCTTTTTTAAGACTTCATCCTCTCTCCTTATACCATCTGGCAAGTAAGCATAGGACATACAATCCATGTAAGCATCTGATAATTCTTCCTCCCCATCCCAAGAACTGTTTTCAATAAGCCGGGGGAGATTAGTAGCATACTCACTTGGTGAAGGTCCAAATATCCTTGCAAGAGACTTATCTTCAAGATAATGTTTTCTTATGTAGTTCATTTCTTCTGGTTCGTTGAGTTCTGCTACTTGTTTGAAAGCCCTATTTAGCAAATCTATCTGAGTGCCTAGCGTATCCCTAAATATTCCACAGATATTCACCACCACATCAATCCTAGGCCTTCCAAGTTCTTCTAATGGGACTACCTCAAACTTTTTAACCCATGGCCCATATTTTCTTGTTAAGCGGAGCCCTAGAAGTTCCAGGATCATTGATATTGTGTCTCCACCGGTTTTGAGGGTTTCGAATCCCCATAGGATTATTCCTATACTTTTGGGGTATTCTCCATGTTCTTTTAGGTGTTGTTTGATTAGGAGTTCTGCGGCTTTGCGCCCTCTGTTTTCTGATGCTACTGTTGGTATTTTCATTGGATCGAATGCAAACATACTATAACCTGTGGGGTATGTTTCCGGATTTTTTATGGGATCCCCGCCCCGGTTGGGTTTGATGTACTCGGCATTTAAGGCTTTTATGAGCGATTTGCTCTCTGATGAGAAGTTGATGGTATTAGAGAGTTTTTTCACCCATTCTATGTAATCTTTCGGCAGGTACTCTGGGATTTTATCTTCTAGGATATTTTTCAGTGCTTTTTTGGCTTCTTTTTCCAACTTTTCTGGTGACGCTTTTTTGAATTTTTTGGATAGTATTTTGAGTATTGATGGATATTCCCTATCAAATCTTAAGACTCCTAAGAGATAATCTATTTTTTCTTTTAGGCTCCATTCTCTGTCCATATAATGTAGGCCTGATGGTATTAGGCGTTTTTTCATCCTTTGGAGTTCTTTTTCGATTTCGTTCAGGTCGGTGGGCATGTTTAATGTTTCGGCTTTTTCTTTTATGAGTTTGAGGGTTTCTTTTTCTTTATCTTCTTTGTATTGTTCTATGAGGTCTTCAAGTATTAGATATTCTCCGTATAGGTCTGATGGTCTCATTGGAGGTGATGCATGTGAAATGCAGAGTGCATAGGATCTTCTTTTTGCTATGGTCGATTCTGAGGTGTTACCGACCCAGTAATAGTATATGTTGGGTGTTGTGCCTATCAGGAGGTCTGAGTAGCATGAACTTGAAAGGCCTATTTCTTTGCCTGGGGTGAATTCCAGTGTTCCGTGCATTCCAAAATGTATTATGGCATCTACTTTAAGGATATCTTCAAGATAGTGGTAAAATGCTAGATATTGATGGTGTGGAGGCAAGTCCTTGCTATGGTAATTTTCTGGGTCCTCATGGACTCCCCTTGAAGGTTGCACACAAAGATATATTCTTCCAAGGTCGAGTATGGGTAATGTTATCCTCCTTTGGTCTGTCATTATATTTCCTGGGGGTTCGCCCCAGTATTCTATTATATTCTCTTGGATTTTTTCTGGGAGTTCGTTGAACCGTCTGGTATATTCTTCTATGTTGAGATGATAACCTGACCTTTCGAGGTATCTTGGAGTGTTCATGATACCATTTTCTAATAGAAGATCTTTAAGGTTTTTTTCTGGTATATTGACCTTGTATCCGTGTTTTTTAAGTTTTTTGAGGAACCTTTCAAGGCTTTTGAAGACGTCGAGGTATCCTGCATTCCCGAGATTGCCCTCCCCTGGAGGATAATTATAGATGATTATGGCGATCTTTTTTTCATGATTCTCTTTATTTTTGAGTTTTAACCAGTTAAGGATTCTTTTGGAGAATTTTTCCATTCTTTCAGGGACTACTTCAACTATTCTGACTTCTCCAAGGTCCTTGTCATCTTTTGTCCGCATAGCTGCCGTGAAAAATGGTTCAATCCCACCATCTAATTCTGGTAAAGTCACAGCTAATATTACTTCCATCGGTTTAAGGCTTTCGTCGCGGGTCTCCCATTCATCAAGATCTGTCTCATAACCTCTCAAACATATAAGATAAGGAGCATTGATTTCTTCCAGTAATTGGTAGGTAATTTTGGGGTCGCCTCCATATGGGCCGCCGTGGAGTTGGAAGTATTGTAGGTTTATGAAGAGGTCGATGTCCATCATGTATTCTCTGAGGGCTTTTATGTTGTGTTCGATGCCGTCTGAGAAGACCATTATACAATTTACTTTACCATAGAGGTTTTCGTAGAGTGATTCTACGAGTGGTCTTGTGTCATCAAAGTGCATTCCACTATAGAATAGTATGCCAACCGTGTCTAGTTCCGGGTTGAAACCAGAGGCGGCCTTATATTCTTCTAAGTCTTTGTAGATTCCTTTGTATGGGTGGTAGAGTCCATATTTGGGCATTTTTTCTGGTTTAGGTATCTTTCCTATCTTTGCGTTGCAGTATTCTCTTAGTATGTAGAGTAGCATGTTTTTGAGGTTTTCAGGGTCGCCTTGTTTATAATATTCTAGGATTCTGAGCCATCTTTTAAGGTCTTCTTTGATTTCCTCTGAGCCATGGATTTCTATTATATTTTTAAGTTCGCCTTCTCTTATGAGTGGGTCTATATTGGCTCCTTTTTTCTGGAATTCTCTGATGAGTTCTTTCAAGTTTAGTTTTCCCATTCTTGTAAGGCTGAGTATCCTTTGGCTTCCCCAGACTAGTGAGATGACTGTCTTTTTTTCACCAGCTAATAGGTGGGGTAGTTCTCTGCCTAGGCGTTCATCACCCCTTATATCAACTAGTATAACATCAGATTCCATGATATCCTTTTTTATATCATCTAGGGGCACTTTTGGGTCCTCATACTTGTCGAGGTATATTTTCTTGATTTTTAGGATGTCCCCATACTTGTCCTTTATCTTGTTCAAGGCGTCCTTGAGGGATATTGTATTATTTATTGTGGTGATTGCCAATATTTTATTCAAAATAAAAGACCTCCCTACCATTTTTTTTGTTTTTCTGCAGGTTAATTGAATATGGAATTTATATCAGCTGATATTTGGCGTCCATTTTTAAGCATTAGGACATTGTCAACGACCATTTCGAGAAATTCAAGATCATGTGATATTATTATCAGGGACAAACCCATCCTTTTAAGCTTCTTTATCCAATTTACAAGCCGTTTCATGTTCTCCAAGTCCATCCCAGTTGTTGGTTCATCCATTATGAGAAGATTAGGCTTTCTTACAAGAAACACTGATATTAGTGTTCTCTGTTTTTCCCCGCCGCTGAGTGAATGAGGGTGCCTTTTCATCAGATGCTGGAGATTCATACTCCTTATAACCATAATTGGGGGTTTTTCATTTTCCAGTCCAAAGGTAAGCTCCCTCTCCACGGTATCCATGAAGAGTTGATGATCAGGATCTTGCATCACCATACCTACACTACCCTTCAGTTCAATTTTTCCTTTGTCAGGTTTTAGGAGTCCTGTGATCAATTTTGCAAGTGTAGTTTTTCCCGAACCGTTAGATCCAACGATCCCAAGAACTTCACCTTCACCAAGTTCAAAGTTAACATCTTCAACTGAAAAACCATCCCCATAACTGTACGATACATTAGAAACCTTCAAAAGTGATTTCCAACCCATTTTTTGCGAATAATTCAAATTGTAAACCCTCTCAGGACGCCTTAAACCATATTTATCCCTGAAATCAGGATCTGAGAGTTTTTCACTGTCTGTATCTTCAACTATCATCCCATTATCCATTACAATAACCCTTTCAAAAATTTCAGGGACCCTATAGGTGCGGTGATCAATAAGTATCAATGTTTTATCCCTCAGATTCCAAAGTATATTAAAGAAGTCATCAGTAGCTTTAGGATCTAGATTTGATGTGGGTTCATCCATCACAATCACTTCAGGCGACATTGCAAGCTGTGAAGCCACTGCAACCTTCTGCTTCTCACCCTCTGAAAGGTTAAAAACGCTCTCATATCTTTTATCCTCGAGGCCGACCAGCTGGAGCGCCTTTTCAACCCTTTTATCGATTTCATCGAGGCCGAGATTTTCCGCTCCAAGTGAAACTTCCTGGTCTACAGTGAGGGTGAAAAATTGTGATTCAGGGTTTTGGAACACATATCCAACGTCTGTGGCAAGTTTCCTAACAGTTACATTCCTGGTATTCTTTCCATTTACAATGATGTTACCTTCAAGGTTTCCCTTGATTATGTGTGGTATTATTCCTATGATTGCTCTTGCAATCGTTGATTTTCCACTTCCACTTTTACCTGTTATGAAAAGAGATTCACCTTTTTTAACCTGGAATGTGACTTCTTTTAGGGCATTTTCTTTTTGATTTGGGTAAGTGTAGCTTACATCTTCAAATGATACCATGTCCAATTTATCACAACCACATATTCTTTGGTTTATCTTTGGAATCAGGGGGTCATGTAGGTGTATTCGATTATCTTTAGGGTAGTGAAAAATCCTAGGAGGATAAATACAAATGTAAAATCCCTGTACTCAAATTGAAGACTTTTTACCAGTTTTTTACCGGGATCGAAGCCCTTGGATTCTGCTGCGATCGCAACCTCGTCTGATATCTTCACAACTCGTATTATAAGGGGTATTATAAGGCCCCTGTAAAGGAGTGATGGTTTTTTTAGGATTTCAATCCTTGGAAGATTAACTCTCAGTTTAAGGGAGTCCCATATGGCGGCGGTTTCAAATGCTAGTGTAGGTATATATCTGAGGGCTACTGTGAGTGTGAATATGATTTCTCCAGGGATCTTAAGGGATTCAAGTGATTTTGCAAGTTTTATTGGTGATGTGGTGAATGCAAAGAAGAGTCCTGCTGCAGAGATTATGAAGAATCTTGCAAAAAATTGGCTTAAAAATCCTAGAGCATATTCAAGGTCTCTGTAAATGGCTATTATTATGACAATTGATAGAAACCAGAAGAACACGATGAACGATAAGAATGGGCTGGCTGCTCTTAGCGTCCCTGAATATGATATGAGAATGAGGAATACGATCCCCATTATGATAAGAAGCCAGATATTAGATATTATCACAGATAAGATGGTGGCTCCGATTATCACTAAGATCTTTGCGATGGGACTGATATCTTCAAAGATTCCCCCTTTATTTGTCCATATGAACGGAGAAAATATCTTGTTGAAATCCAAAGGATTAAACCCCCACTATTATTCCATCGCACCCGCCTTTCTGAGTTCGATTATAATCCCATAACCTACAAGAGCCCCTAGAATCCCAAGGATTGCCACAACAACCGCTGAAACTATTATAAGTGCCGGTGCCAGCATAAACTTTGAGAAGCCGAATATAAACGGTACAGTTAAAATCACCACGGTCTCAATAAATTTTGCAACACCAATGCCAGTGACCAGTGAATTCCTTGAAGAATATGCCCCATAAAAAGCTCCTACTGTAATATCACCAGCCAGACCTCCAAGAAAAGTTGCTGGTAAAAGTGGTAAGAATGCGGGCATTATGAAACCACATATTATCCCATTCACGAGGCCTATTATGGTGAATGTTCCTATTTTCCCAACCTTTGCAAGACCAATACTTATTACTATACAAACGAAAAAGGCTGATGCAATTGATTTGAATGCATCGATTGGAGTTAAGGCTGACACGCCAAGAATTGTGATTGTTTGCACAATATACATGATTGCTATTATAAGACCTATAAAGGCAAGATCTCTTGTTGTGAAACTTTTGAATTTGATCATCTTCAACCTCCCCAAAAATTTAGATTAATATATCGTCAAGGTAGAATATCGGTGCGTTGAACTTGTTCGCGATTTCTTCAAGGACTCCTATATTGCGTCCTTTAGGCTCCGCATCCACGAATATTAGGTTTAGTTTTTTGAGTTCTGGGTAGAGTATTTTAAGGTCTTCTTCGAGGTTGGATTTTATGAAGATATTGCAGCGGCCATCAGATATGACTATGATTGTGGGGGCTAGTTCCTTGTATTGGGATGCTAGTTTAGCTGCTTCCATAAGAGCTGGGGTTAATGGTGTTTTACCCCCTATTTGCAAGTTTTCAAGGGCTTCGTTGACCTTTGTAAGGTCTGTTGTGGGTTCGCTTATTATCTGGGCTTCATCGCCTTTGAATGATATGAGGCCGACTTTGTTCTTTTTTTCATAGGATTCTTTGAGTAGTAGCCATGCGATGGTTTTGGCGAATTTTATTTTTTTGTCGAGTTTCATGGAGGATGATGAGTCTAGTAGTATGAGGTATAGTGCTTCTGCTTTGCTTATTCTCACTTTTTCCATTAGGTGTTCTGGTAGTGTTTCCATGGGATTTTCTGGGTTTTCTCTTATGGCTTTTTTTATTGTTGCGTCGATGGCGATACTATCTGGGTTTGTGGTTTCTTTGGCTTTGATGTATTTGCCCCTTTTTCCTGTGATGTTGGCGGAGTTTTTGCCTTGTATGGTGCCTGTGAATTCAGCTATTTTCACATCTTTTTTGAGTCTTCTCTTTTTATCTATTTCGAAGTCGTCTTCTGGTTCCTCTATTAGTTCTTCGATTAGTTCTTCGTCGATTTCTTGTTCTTTTTCGAATGGTAATTGTTTTATTCTATGTTTTAGTGCGAGTAGCGCGGCTTCTTTCACATCTTCTTCTTTCACTTTTTTTCTTTGGTTGAATGCTGCTATTGCTGTGGCGGCTTTTGCTGTTATAATATCGGCTCGATGCGTCCTGATACCTAGGGCTGCTGATATTTTCACTATAAGTTCGAGAAGATCCTCTGAAATTTCAACTTCATCTAGGAGTTTTTTCGCGTTTAATATCATCTTTTGTAATCTTTTCTGTTTTTTTCGGAACTTTTCCTGGAATTTTATTGGGTTTTCATCGAATTTCATCCTATATTTTATTATTTTGAGTCTTTGCTGGGGGTCTGTTAAGGCTTTAATTTCTACGCAGAGTCCGAATCTGTCAAGTATTTGGGGTCTTAGGTCGCCTTCTTCTGGGTTCATTGTACCAACTAGTATAAATTTGGATGGATGGGATACTGAGACTCCTTCTCTTTCGATGATGTTAACTCCCATTGCAGCTGCATCAAGCAGAACATTGACAACATGATCATCTAGGAGGTTCACTTCGTCGATGTAGAGTATGTTACCATTTGCACGGGCGAGTATACCAGGTTCGAGGGCTTTAATGCCTTCACGCAATGCCTTTTTAATGTCAAGTGACCCTACTACCATGTCTTCTGTGGCAGAGACTGGGAGTTCCACTATTGACATTTTCCTTTTTATGGTGGGTAGTCTGCCCTTCTGTTCAAGGGTTTTTTTACATTCTTGGCAGAGAAGATGGGTTTCATTTGGGTTGCAGTTGAATGTGCAACCGTCAACCACTTCTCTTGCTGGTAGTAGTTCTGCGAATGCTCTTACGGCGGTGGATTTCCCAGTGCCTTTATCTCCTTTTATGAGCACTCCACCTATGGTGGGGTCGATGGCATTTAATATGAGGGCTTTTTTAAGATGTTCTTGTCCTATGATTGCCGTGAATGGAAACACTGAAAATTTCAAATTGGATCACCATTAAAAGATTATAATGGAATGGGTATATAAACACACAATAAAGTATTAACAGTTTAAATATGGAAGAAAAAATAGTAATACGGAGTGTGTGGTTTTCATAAAAAATCCTATTTTAACCACTACGAATATTAAGATCCCCCCTCTATAAAATAATGGGGTAAACACATGAATATACTAAAGGCTTTGAAGAAGGCTATAAGTGATGGCGAACCTTTCATAGACTTCCTAGATGCATGCAAAATAGTAGAAATTCCACTAAGAACCACTATAATATATCCTGGAAGCTGCGGGGGCTTCGTGAACATAGAATACTACAAAGGACTTGACATTCTCATCATAGACCCTACAAGGCACTGGGGCGAAGAAAAAATAATCATAAACGCTTCAAAAACAGAAAAAGCCCGACTATACCAGCCAAAAAATGGTAATATAACCAGGATGGACACCCTAACCAAGAATATCATGAAAGAATTCTTCGAACTCCTAGAAGTAGGAGGAGTATAGATCCTAAAATCCAAAGACGATCAAACCAGCAAAGACAAGATACAAGGCCACCCCCGAGGCCAAAGCCGGCCAGAAACCATGCCTGGGAGCTATATAGACAAGACAAATAAGATATAAGATCCATGCTGGTGTGAGAAGAAGCAAACCCCTAATATATGAGAGTACGGGGCGAATACCAGTCTCCAGATAGATCATGGACAATGTAAGGACAGTTACAGAAGGAAACATCGCAATAAAAGCCGCTAATATACCTTTATTTTCACTTCCAAAATAGGTGGTTAAACTTACAACAGTACCACCCAAGATAAAATAAAAAAGCAATTTGAGTTCCATCAAAAACCCACCCAATCAACCTTTTATCTTCTTTTTAGAGGGGAACATTTCCAGGATCATTCTCTTTTCCTTGACATGAAATCCTTAAGTGATCTGAGCGCCTTAAGTTTATCCTTTTTTTCCAGTTTAGAATCATTGATAGCATCTTCAAGGAACTGGATTGTATTATCATATACTTCTTTTTCTACTGGATAGGGATAACCATCTTTTCCACCATGTGCATAGGTATATTTTACAGGATCCTCCCAACTTGGAGGCTCACCATAGACTAGATCTGAAAGGAGCGCCAAAGCCCTTATCTTCTTAGGACCCATACCCTTAACCAGGATTAGTTCCTCATAGTTTCTTGGTTGTATTTCATAGACCTTCTGGAACACTTGCAAGTCCTTCTCTGAAAGAATTATTTCATGATGCGGTGGCATTTCAAGTATATTATAATTATAAAGTGTTCTCTGACCTGTATATTCTTGTAAGCGCCCTTCACATACAATTTCTAAGCTGATGTTCCTAGCGCTTCTACTTTTAGTAGAGGTCATGTTCAAGACATTCTTTTCTCGGCTAGGACTTGCAATACCAGTATGTGGCTCTTCAACAAAACTCTCTAGGTTTTGGTTTGACCAGTGGTAGCGGCGTGCATATCCACTATTATTGTTAAGTCCCTGTTGGATTACTGTCCATTCCCCATTTTCATCTACTATGAATGTATGATGATATAACTGGTATGAATCTTGTATACATGAATTATCGACCTTGGCCACCAATCGACTTGCACGAATCAAATCTTGGGATTCGATGTCGAAGAATTTCCCAGCATACTCTAGTTCTATTGGTGTTTTCCTTGAAGCCTTGCCTTTCCCACCAGCTACAAATATTCCATGCTCTTCTGGCCTGACAGCATTTTTCAGGGCGGCGCAGGTCGTTGTCGTGGTCCCTGAGGAGTGCCAGTCAAAGCCGAGTATGCAAGAAAATGATTGGAACCAGAATGGGTCAGAAAGTCGCATTAAAAATTCGCGACTACCATGTTCCTCTATTATGATAGAGGTTATGGCATTGGCAAGTTTCACCATCCGGTTAAATAGCCACCTTGGAGCATGACCACCATGAAGTGGCAGGTTAGCATGGCCTGTTCTCCTCATAGGAAAAACACCTAAAACTTTAATCTTATTATGTTTTCGCTATAATATCAATTTTAGGATATTGTAGGTCCTATGATGGCCAATAGTTAATTAAAAGTGACAGCTCTTTTTACCAGCCTTTTCTAGGTATTGTTGATGGTACTCTTCAGCCTTCCAAAATTTTGAAGCCGGTTCGATGGCGGTTACAATATCCCGGGGATATGCACCTGACTCCTGAAGCCTTTTTTTACTGTTTTCCGCTATCATTTTTTGTTTTTTGTCATGATAGAATATCACGGATCGATACTGAACTCCAATGTCGGGGCCTTGTCTGTTTAGGGTTGTGGGATCATGTATACTCCAAAAAACATCTAGTAACTGGTTGTAGGTGACCTTCTCCGGGTCATAGACCACTTCCACCACTTCGGTATGCCCTGTGGTCCCTGAACAAACATCTTCATAGGAGGGGTTTTCCAACTCACCACCCTCATAGCCCACTACAGTAGATAAAACTCCTTCAACTTTTCTAAATGCGGCTTCAACACCCCAGAAGCATCCAGCCCCGAATGTGGCCTTTTTCAGTTCTCCCAATTTATACAACCTCCATATATAAATTAGATTCTAAGGTATAAAAATAATAATTGGTTCCAGCAAAGTAGAATAGAATCCATAAGATAAAAAAAAGGTAATGGGAAAGAACCTTTCAAGTTTTTTCTGGATGTTAGAAGTTCGCATAGCATCATTGCAACTGTCAACCATAAAAGATTGAAAGTTTGCCAGCGCTTTACATGGGTATAGTCACCTCTGTGCTGGGAAATTTGGGGAGGCTTTCGTTAAAGTTGGCTGGTTTTCTCCTTAGGCACGGTATTCCATATTATGACGGTAAATATGGTTACAGAGTCAATGTTCTCCTGTAAGTTGGGATCATAAGTCATAGTTCTAGATTGGGTCCGGGATGATAATAGAAACTGTAGCTAGCACCCTATTAAGGATATCCAAGGGATGGGCTGTTGACCCATATATCATTTTTAGATTCCAGGTTAGAGTTCTAGTAATTTGTCAAGTCAATGACCCATCCAAGAAGCTCAAAATGGAAATCATCGATATAAACTTGTCATATGATAAACAGAGTATTTATATGTTAAAATTTAAAATTTTGATCGGGATACGTATTTATTTGAAAATTTAGAAGGAGGTGATTAGATGAGTGAGATAAAAGAGGAAGTTATTAAGACAATGGCGACTCTTATAACAACAGCTTTTGGACTTATAGCAGCTCTAGCATGGAACGAAGCCATCAAGGCATTAATACAATTGTTTTTCAAGGCCGGGAATGCTCTTACAGGTTTGTTTGTCTATGCAATTATCGTCACTATACTTGCTGTTATTGCAACTATAATCATCGCAAGGAGCCTCGCACATTTAGAAATAGAAATGCCAGAAGATTGAATATTCCAGTCTTTTGAAACTCCTTGAAAAAATCTACAATATTTATTCACAATTTAAGTCCAATAGGGAAAAAACTTGGTATTATTGGCAGCCTACGACAATCAGGGTGGGGGATCACAAAAAAAGAGTCTATAAATTCATGGGTTGAGATATTCGTTATAGGTAAATATAACGAAGAAAACATGTGAAGGCAAGCAAGAAGAAAACTTTGATATTCAGTTCCTTCTTGGCAACCTAATATCCTTCTATGTTCCCCTTCCGAGCATGCCTAGCGAAGGGTTAATCCATTTCTTTCAAGTCATCCCGCGAAGAAGTAGAAGCGGAATAAAAACTTAAAAGGGGCTGCTATTGGAGGCTAGAAATGCCCTGAACCTCTTTATTTTGGTGTTGGTTTTGTTAAGTTGGGTTTAACGCTCCTCAAATATATGGCATAGAAATGAGAAGTACACCTATTAGGGACATTATAACAAAAAGTGTTTCGAGCACACCTTTTTCATCGCCTCTAAACACATTCTTCGACAGAAAATAGATTAGCAAAAACATATTTCCCAGTAAAAGACACGTTAACAATATAATAGGTAGTTTAGGCCCAGTAGACAGTAAAGCCAACTTACTACCCGTACAGTAAAACCAACAAAATTGTAAAACACGATAACGACGCCAAAAACTGAAAAAGCTTAGATGTATACTGCATCCTCCCACCTCAAACTACCATCAGGATTCTTCGGTATTTCAATATAGTGTATACAATGATCCTCACCAACATAACTTCTCAACTCATAACCATAAATCCAGGTACGATGAATCGAAATATACTTCCAATATTCTTGGGGAAGATAATGATCTCTAAATGTAAGTATGCCATCACCTATCCGCATACACCATCCAATTGGTTGAAATATTTCACCACCACACTCTACTAACACATATGCCAAAACCTGGATCAAACAGTGAGCAGTATCTTCTGAAATGTATGTTTGGTGTTCTATGATGAATTTTTTGATATCGTCTGTGATGTTTAGGAGGCTTGTGTAGGCTATTGTTGCCACGTATCCTGCCATGTTGAGTCCTATAAGTCCCTGGCCCACAAGACCATAATTGAGGATATCCTGGAATGTAAATCCACATAGACTTCAACATTATCATGAGTTGTGATATTTTTTATAGGTTTTTTTTCTAAGATTTTCCAGTTTTTTTGGGCGTGGGGGGCTGCTTTTCTTTTATGCAAGGCCAAAGAAGCCTATAATTACAAGCAAGCCTCCAAGTGCTCTGACAGTTTCATTTTCAGTTTTTCCCAACTCATCCTTGCCTAATAGGTAAATTAAGAGAAACATGTTCACTATGTAAATGGAATAGACAATTAATTTGCTGATAATATAGGGGAAACGGAGACTAACCACAACCAATGCAGCAGTAAAATAAGAAAGGAAATAACTAAAATAAAAAATGTACTTTACCATCATATCATCCTCCTAATCAGATATACACTGCTTCATCCCACCTTAAAGTACCATCTGGGTTCTTTGGGATTTCAATGTAGTGTATGCAATGGTCTTCGCCAACATAACTTTTAAGTTCATAACCATGCCGCCAAGTTCTATGGTAAGAAACATATTTCCAATATTCAGTTGGAAGATAATTCGTTCTTGCCTTCACAATTAAATCACCTTCTGCTAATAGTAGAGAAGCAATCGAAAAAATACCACTTGCCAAGGTGACACCTTCACTACTAAGCTCTTTTAAACTCCATATAAAAAGAATCCCATCTATAATGTCCTCTTCAATGTATGTTTGGTGTTCTATGATGAATTTTTTGATATCGTCTGTGATGTTTAGGAGGCTTGTGTAGGCTATTGTTGCCACGTATCCTGCCATGTTGAGTCCTATAAGTCCCTGGCCCACAAGACCATAATTGAGGATATCAACAAAAGCCATTGGACCTTCCAAGGCAATGTACATGGAGACTACAAGGCCAATATAGGCCTTCTTGATACTATCATCTAAACCTTCAAGGTTTACCGTGCTGTTGCCATCCAGGAAAAGGACGAGCCTAGTAGAAAGGTTATGATCATTAACCGTCGTATTTCATCCTTCCTTTCCTTCAATTTGAATTGGAGCCAGAATAGAAGAGAAAAAATGAACAGAGGTTTAAAAGGTCTGCTATTGGAATCAAATCATTAAAATGTTTAATTCCAATGGGAAATAAAATAATATCGAGACAAATAAGGGAATAAAGTATATTGAGCAAAGATTCATAATCCAAGAAAAGACACCTCCTATATCATCCACTTAGACTACCCCATTGGGGTTCGTTTGAGAATTTTAGCTCCACACACAATATAGTTGCCGCGGATTGTATATAGTCTTTGTTTTTCTGGGGGGGTCTAGTGGGGTTTCTATTAGATTTATTTTTTGTCTGTCTCTAATCTTTTTATGGCTTTTTTGGCTTCTTCATGATCTGGTTTTGCCTTTAATGCTCTCTTATATGATTCTTCCGCCTCTTCGCGTCTTCCTAGTTTTTCCAGGGTTTGGCCTCGCTTATACCATGCTTCTATGTCTTCTGGGTCTAATTGGGTGACTTTTTCGTAGCATTTTAGTGCTTCTTTGTATTTGCCGAGCTTTTGTAGTGCTGCTCCTTTGTTGTACCATGCTTTGTCATCTTCTGGGTTTATCTGTAATGCTTTTTCATAGCATTCCACTGCTTCATCATACCTCCCAAGCTTGGCTAAAGTAACTCCCTTGCCGCGCCATGCTTCTACAAATTTTGGGTTTATTTTTAGGGCTTTATCATAGCATTTGATGGATTTTTCAAGTTTTTCGAGTTTCTCTAAGGTGCAGCCTTTCCAGAACCATGCTATTTCTGAATTAGGATTTAATTGTAGAGCTTTATTAATGTGTTTGAGTGCTTTTTTATATTTTCCAAGTTTGTTTAATAGTATGCCTTTGGAAAATGGTGCTGTGTAGTCATTAGGGTCTATTTCTGAAACTTTGTTAAAACAATTTGATGCTTTCTTTTCCATTCTTATATTTGCAAGGGTAGCGCCTTTATAAAGCAATGCTTCTTTTAAAGTGGGGTCTAACTCCAAGCTTTTATTGAAACATTCTAACGCCTCTTCATCTCTTTCAAGGTCTCTGAGCGCAATACCCTTATTGCACCATGCTAGTGCGTATTCTGGGTCTATCTCTAATGCTTTGTCAAAGTATTTTATGCTTTCTTCGTATTTCTTCTGATTTAAAAGATCAACGCCTTTATTCAGTAGTGATCTTCTCTTGAACCTCTAAATAACATGTAGAGGCACCTTCTATCCTTTGTTTGTGGTTGTATTATTATCCTTGAGATAAATAGCCCTGCTACATCCCTAGAGATCCAAATATAATCAGTACAAGGGTTATGGCTTCCATCCATTTTATTTCATCCTTTATTTCCTTCACATCATCCTTGTAGTCGTAGCATAACTCTAAAGACAAAAGAATAAAGATGGCTAAAAAGCATGCTATTGGTACCAAAACACGAAATATCTCAAAGCCAACAAAATATAAAGAAATATCAAGACAAATAAGAAAATAAAACTTATCGAGTCCATACTTCAATAAACTCCCTCCACTTAGATATATACTGCCTCATCCCATCTTAAAGTACCATCAGGGTTCTTTGGTATTTCAATATAGTGTATACAATGATCCTCGCCAACATAACTTCTCAACTCATAACCATCGAACCATGAATGATGATACGCTATATACTTCCAGTACTCTTTTGGAAGATAATGATCTCTAAATCTCAATATGTTCTCACCTATCATTATACAATATCCAATTGGCTCAAGTATTACACGGCCACTCCCTGATAACACGCGTCCCAAAACAATAAGTAAAGGACCATGTAAAAAACCAATGTCCTCTGGAATGTATGTTTGGTGTTCTATGATGAATTTTTTGATATCGTCTGTGATGAGTTGTGATATTTTTTTATAGGTTTAATATTTTTTCTTTAAGATTTTCCAGTTTTTTTGGGCGTGGGGGGCTGGGGATTCTTTTATTCCCGTATATTAAGGTTACTATGAGTGTTAATGCTGCTAGTATCTTGAAGGGTTCTGACATATAATAAATAAGGATGACGCATGAAATTAAAGTTAGTATGTATATAATGGCTTCTAATCTTTTCTTTTTATCAGGGTATTTTCCAGCCGCCTCACAACCTAAATAATCAGCCACCCCTACCAATATTAGCCATGGAAACGCCAGATTAAAACCTAAAACAATATAACAAGCAATGAAAAGGGAACATAAAATTCCTTCGATGATAAATAACGACCATTTCATATCTTCACTCATGCTTTCAGCCTCAAGACATCATCATATTTATAGCCTTCACTCTTGTACCATTGCTCATATTCTCTCAGTCCATTAACCAATAAATCCAAACCACCACCAAAAAATAGTAATACATTATAGTATAAAAAGATTACTATCTTCTTTGGAGGCGAAAAAAGTATATGCAGGGGGACTAGGGTTCCAGTTAACACATAGGAAAACAAAAAAGGGGGAGAGAATTTCCAAGACAAGCATGCCAAAAATTTTGGTGAATGACTTTAAAGTGATGCCCCCCTCCTCAGTTTATCCTAACAGTATTGAAGATAGAAAAACAATTTAAAGCCATGATAAAACTCGGTGGATATAAAATCTAAGATTCGGAGATGTTCAAATAGATGTCAGTAAGGTATAGATGGAAGAAATATGCGCTCTCCGTCTACGATTCCCTTCGATGACGTTCACTTCAAGGGGTTATCGCCCACGCCTAACGAAAACGTTATACGAAAGGCTCGCCCCACTATAAAATCGTTCCAAAATTGTCTTATTTATAGGGAAAAATGAACAAAAAAATAATTCACATCAAAAACAACTTCAAAACCAGGTTCTTATTTTGTACTACAGTCTTCTTGGGGCTGACTAAACATTTGGGTGGATTGAAAGCCCATTAAAGAACTAGTCACATACTCATACGGTTTTTTGGAAGTTGTTAGATGCTATATGGCAAATATGGTTGCAATATCAAAGATAGGTTAAAAGGGTAGAAAGAGCTAAGAAAAAAGGGTAAAATGATAAGATTTAAGGCAGTAGATGCTAAGAACCCTTTTTGAAGAAGGATCTTTTCAATGCAGTTTATTAGCGATTCTGTAAATGCCTTCAAGCCCATAAACGAGTATAAGATAGTAATAAAGCCTGGGGGGTTACATTAGATTCGATAAAGCAACTTAGGTGGAAATTCCTCCTCTAGAATTAGTTGAATGCTTATCCCACGCTTTAAGTGGAGCTGAGTTTTTAACTACAGAGGATTGAAATGTTTTTGTTGGGAGAGAGCAGGATCTTTTCTTGACCTAATAATTATAATCTACAAGACTATTATCCTACGCCAGGAGGGCTGACGAAGCTAAATGAATCCTGAGGATTGCTTGGAGGGATGGGGGCAAATAGAATAGTGATAAAAAAGTAAAAAGAGGTGGCGAATGAGCGCTTAAAATTGTTATGCAATTTTTGCCCTTCAAGTCCTTTAACAAGCAAAGTATCTGGCTTGGACTTTAAGTTCCCGCCCAAATCGCTTTTGGGCGATTTCAGCGCCAAACCTTATAAGAGGTTGCATTGGAGGGAAAGGAAGAATGTTTAGCATAGAAAATGTGTTGAATAAGCGTGAAAGGGTCGGTCTATTCTGAAGCGGATTTTTCAACATTCAATTTAGCATGGGGAATTCATAAAATGCATCCAGATTTCAATGTAAGATTGGAAAAAGAGAGGAAATGTTTTCATTTTTTAGGAAACGACAAGATTTGCGCTTTAGAATTGAATATGAAGGTAAGAGGTTTGACATAACTGTATCAAGATTATCACTTAAAAAATCAAAGTGTCCAAGGGTACGATTTTTTTGTAAGGATGTTGAAAAAGGACTGGAAAAGTGTTAGAAATACCCCGATGGCACAAATTTCGTTATTTTTTTTCTAATGACGATCTCTATTGGAGGAGCGCCACGAAATTCAAACGCAGCAGATAAAGTGGTCATGAAGGAAGAACATTGAAATGGAAAGAATGGGGGACCCATCAAATTAGCCAATGAATTACACCATTCACTGGAAAGATTATTCAGACTTAAAAAATGGAAAGTTTAGATTTCTAGAGGGAATTTTTTGATCTAGTTTTCCCCTTAAAGTCATTGACATAAAAAATTTGGGTTAAGAGCCGATTCAAAATAAAACTTTTTTTGTTGCTGCTAAATGCCATTAAATAGGGGGGATAAAATCAGAAAATTTGCTTATTATAAAGGATCTTATTATTACCAGTAGGATAGCCTAGGAATGGTTCAAAGGTTATGTCCATGAACATCTGGGGGGCACCTCTACCCAAGACTGAAAGAGCCCGCTAGTATAAGTGCTCATGAATTAGAGTTCTTCAGATAAGCAAGGAGTGGTTTTTCTTTTGTTTGCAGTGGATTAAGCCGAGCCAATTCTTTGTAATCTGTTTATGTAAATTCGGGCCCAGAGATAGGCTATTGTGCTTCCTACTATGTCTCCTGCGACTATACCCCACCATGCCCCCTTTTGGCCAAGGTTAAAGATTATGGCTAGTATATATGCGAATATGACTATGAAGAGCAATTGTCTTATTATCGTTAATATTAGTGAGGTTGTTCCTTTTCCCACACCCTGGAATATGGAGTTTGACATGAGCCCTGGGGGTATGAAGATATAAAAGAGGCACATTACCCTGAGGAATTCTGTTATAAGGGGGGATAGGTGGCTTGTCTGTGGAGAATATGTGAATATCATTGAAATATAAGGTGCAAGTATGAAAGTTAAGATACTTGTAGCTAATGCTACGAGCATGCCTATTTTTATAGAATAACTATGGGCTATTGAAAGGTTCTTATACTTTCTGGCTCCATATGCCACTCCAGCAACTGTAATGGTACCCGCGCCGATTGATATGAGGGGTACGAAGCCTATCATCACAACCCTCCAACCGGCAGAATAGATCGCTACTGCATCTGTTCCAGCGACTGCAACAAATATTATATTCAAGATAGCTGTGCCCATTGAAATCACCAAAAATTCTACACTGGCTGGTAATGCAACCTCTAGGATGGATTTAGCAACCTGGAAGTCGGCTTTGAAATACTTCCATGACAAACTTGTGAAAGTATCTTTCTTGTGAAAGAACCAATATATTATAACAGCCGATACAATAAATTGGGATGCCAGGGTTGCCCATGCCGCCCCTGCAATACCCAACCCAAATGAATAGATAAGAATAGGATCCAGTATCATGTTAATTATAGCAGATACCATCATAGCATACATTGTCCTTTTAGTGTCACCCTCACCCCTCAAAATCCCATAGGCAGAACCAGTAAATAACATGAAAATTGTCCCGGCGAATACTATACGACCATAAATAAGGGAAAGATTAAGCGTAGCTTTCGCACCCAACATTAAAAGCATATCCCCCAGAAAAAATTCCAGTAAAAGTGTTATGAAGATTGAGATGACTATTGTGAGTATTATAGCATGTATTGCACTGTTGTTCACCCTTTTTGTGTCACCAGCCCCTATACACCTGGAAATGGAGGATGTTGCACCAGCACCAAGCCCATTTGAAAGACCTACAAGTATCATATAGAGTGGTGTGACGAATCCAATAGCTGCTAGGGCACCTCCCCCCAAGCCAGATACCCAAATGGCATCTATCAGATTATAAGTTGATGTTAAAAGCATGGCAACGACAAGATGACTTGACAACTTTAAAATGGCCTTTTTAGGATCTCCAGTGATGAGAGCAACGCCTTTAGTCTTATTACTTTCATTTTCCGGTTTCATTAAACATCACATGCCCTACTAATCCATCCAAGGAAAATCTTATATGAGTATCAATATTGTATCCTCTTTTACCAGCTAAGTAAATTGAATAGATTAATGTACATATAGTATTTCCAGGTTATCTTTCTATTGCTTTTAAGATCCCACACACCTTGAAAGGGAAGTATACATGGGGGTGTGAGTTAAATTTAGATACTACTTTTTTTTTCATAGGTTGTAGCCCACACCCTTAATAAAAGGTGTGGGGCCCATGACAGTCTCAAGGAGTGGGGGGTGTGAAGCCATTGGGGGGGTGAACTTCTCAACTTTGCGAAGTTTCATGTTTGTGGAAGCCCCTATGTGTGGGGGGGTCACCCCCCCTTATGTTTAGAAGGTTGAAGATGCGCTTCTCTATCAAGTGCTGGTCGTTTATTTTAGTTTATATGCAAAGAGTTTTTTTTTGGTGGGGGGTTGATCAGACTATTTTTTCTGAAATTATATGCTTTATCAAAATATTTTTCATTGCATTGTATTCAACAGCCTTTGCATATGTGCTCCCAACTATTTTAGCGTTTAAAGAGTGTTTAAGGGTCGATTTTTCATGGGTCCGGTTATCGTGGCGGTGAATTGACTTTCCAAAGATTGGGGGAATCAGAATCATTCATTAACATCCAACCTTCATCAAAGGGAGTATAAACTCCAAGGTTATTTTATAGGATATTCTAAATATAACATTGGGAGATATAATCTTTGGGGTGTATGAAATTGTTGGGGAAAGCTGAAATAGGTTTTTTGATACTTTTATGTTTTTTGGTGGCTTTTTCGGGTTGTATGGCTTCAAATGTGAAGCTGGTTGTGAATTATACTGGTAGTTGGAATGGTACTATAACAGATTCATCTGGAACTCGTACAATTGAGGGTACTGGTAATAAAACGATTGATTTAGGTGCGCTTACTGGCAGTTTAAGAATCATAGTTGGAAAGAAGGAACCTAGCAATGAAACACTAAGTATATCATTAATAAGAGGAAATGAGATCATTAGCACGGGTAATACGTCTGTTTCCGGCGGACAATTAAATGATGCACATATAAGCGTCTATCTAGCTTGAACTCTGTTCTCAGATTTTCCAAGTTCATTTACAATGAATACCATGCTCTGATATTTCAACTAAATCGGCGGAAAGCCTCCCCACGATAACAAGCGGGGGATAGTTCACCTCCACTATTTTCAAGTGAACTAACCCACCTAACGGACAAGGCTTCTCCCATCCCACCTGAATTTACGCCAAAGGACTTCACTTGGGGGCTACAGCTCCCATCCCACATCTCTCATTAAGATGTGGGTAGCTTTCTCACCACAGTTAGCTGAACTTCCCTCATAAGGGAACATTCCCTCTAAGATTTCCTTAACACTCAAAATATTAAATTTAACTTATCTCACCCGTCTCCCTTTTATGTATCACCCCCCTCGAAGGGGTTCTAAAAAGCAACAGAAAGATAAAATTTTGATCATATCCTAAGGTTTCCCCGGTATCGGCATTCACAACCCTTAGCAACAACCTTTTGTCTAATACTCTGACCTTGACCTCCAAACCCCTCCCAAAAGATGAAATATGAAAGTTCAATTAGGGATAGCATAACCATAAATTCCAATGTAGGCGAAGAAGCCAAAACATATAACATAGGATTACTATCTGTCAGAATGGCCACAAATCTTTGTACTATAATTTTTTTCTATGATAGAAAATTATAAATTGTCTTGGGGTTGAAGTTTCAAAAAAATCAATTCATATTGGGAAAGTATATTCTTTAGGGTTGTGTGTGAACTCCATCTAAAGATGATCTTGAAGGAGGTTAAACCGTTGAAAAGAGTGCTTTTCATTTGCAGGAACAATTCTGGGAGGTCTCAGATGGCCGAAGCCTTTCTAAGGAACATTTACGGTGAATATTATGAGGTTTATAGTGCTGGGATTGAACCAAGGGAAATAAACCCCCTCACGATAAAAGTCATGGAAGAAATTGGCATAAACATGGAAGGCCACAGGCCAAAGAGTATCAGTGAATTTCAAGGGGAAAAGTTTGATATTGTGGTAAGTGTATGTGAAGATGCTTGTCCAGCACCTCCGGAGGCTGAAGAATACATTCATGTTAAGTTTCCAGATCCTAAAGGTTCAAATATTGAAAGGTTCCGTGAAATCAGGGACGAAATCAGGAGATGGATCGAAAAGGAACTAAAACCTAAATAGACCCCTTATAGTCTGTAAATTTTTGAACATGGGAGAATAGTCACTAGGTTTTGGGAGTTCTTTTTGGTTTGTGGTGGGAACTCAAATTTATGAAGGTGTGACAAAGAAAAAAAATCCTAGCTTAGTGTTCTTATCTTAGTGGTATTTTCCCATTGTAAAATTTTTGTAGGATGATTGCGTAGGCTTGTCCGATTTCTTCTGAAATTTTAAGATCTTCTATTGTATAATCTATTGGAGGATCTCCAAGGACTATCTGACCCAATATCCTGTTTTTGTCTTTCACGGCCACTGATAGGAATTTTTTGATGGGTTTATGGCCTTTTGGTGTTCCATGGGCTGCTGGATGATTTATGGGGTTGTTTGTGAAGAAGGATTTGCCGGTGTCAATGGAATATCCTAGTAATCCTCCATATTTTCCATTTTTTGGACGTTTAAATCTGGCCTCTTTTATGCTTTCATAGTAGTTGCATTGGCTTGTAACATGTGTGAATGTTATGGCGACACTATCACCATTTTCGGGGTCTATGTAGGCTACATAGCAACATTTGCTCCCTGTTAATTTTTTAAGTTCTTTGTATATTATATTGGCGGCTTCTTTGACTGTGGAGGCTTCTTTGATTTTATCTGCTATTTTTTCTGTTTCTTTCACTTGTATTCGCCTATTTGAGGTTTTCTAATCCTACATATGATAGTATTTTTTCTGTGTCTTTGCCTAGTATTTCTTTTGAACGTTTTTGACATTCCATGATGACTTTTTTGAGGTCTTCTTCACCATCCCAATATTCTTCTAGGATTTCTTGGCCTGTTTCTTCTGCTATCTTTTTTAGTATGAGTGATGATAGGTATATGTCGTCGATGTAACCTTGTGGTCCGTATATTTCCTCGGGTAGGATGTCGTAGGGTGCTACGAAGTATCCTAGGGCGGCGCATATCATGATACGTGTCCGTGCCTTGATTCTTTTATCGTTTAGAAGGTCTGAGAGTAGTTTGAAGATGTCCGGGGCATAGTCTACTATCAGTTCATAGTCTCCCCTGTACATGTCCAGGTTTTCCCTTAAAACATCATAGAATCCTTTAAATTTCATTTTAACCCTCCATACTCTTTGCATAGGCTTTGGAATATGCAGAATTTGCAGAAATAATTTTCCTTTGGTTTGAATTTTTCATTTTTTATGGAGTCTACTATTTCTTCTATTTTGTTTTTTATTCGCTGTTCTGGGTCTGGTTTGAAGCTTGTTCTTTCATTGTCTTTTATGGTGTATGCTGTTAGTTTGTCGAATTTGTATTTATCTGATAGTGCATATTCATAGGTTCTAAGTTGGAAGTCCACGCCCATATATTCTATGCCGGCTTTTTCCCTTGCTTTGAAGTCTACAAGTTCAATTTCATCATCCTTGTTTTCTATTATGAGGTCTGTCCGGCCCCTTATTATGATATCATCCTTTGGTATGGAGAATGGTTCTTCAACTGCTATAACCCTTTTTATATAATCCTTGTTTTTATTATAATAGCTTTTTAGTTGTTTTTCGAGTTTTTCTCTGAATTTGTCGCTTCTCCAGCAAGTTTCCACGATCTCTCTGATATCTACTTTTTCTCCTTTTTTCATTTTTTTGTGTAGCATTTCGAGGCAATTGTGCAATATCTTCCCATATACTTGCATGCGAGTTTCTGGATAGATGAAACCATAATGGTAGATCATCATATACCTGAATGGACACTCTTCATATGTGTGGAGTGATGAAAAGTTCACGGTCATGATATTATCCTCTCTAAGACTCCTTTCAACACACTTTTCAACCCTTTTACAACCCCATTCAAGTTCACATTCCCTTACAAGCTCTTTTATGAATGGTGAATATCCCACCTTCCTAGTGCGGATCCTCTGGGCTGTTGATATTATGAGGATGTCCTGAGCTCGTGTCATGGCAACATAGAATAAGCGACGTTCCTCATCACCCACCTCTCCCTGGGAAAGTTTAAGATGCTCTGGGATGGGAACGAAACTCCTGCTATCGGCTCCTTGCCTGGGGAATCTTCCATTAACCACGGAACAGATGATCACAACAGGAAATTCAAGACCCTTAGCCTGGTGTATCGTCATTATCTTAACAGAATCTGGAGTATCAAGGGTTTCCCCATCATATTGCATGTGTTTTGGCAGTAGATAAAGATACCACATGAAGTCTTGGACACTAGGCCTTGTGTGTGTCCTTTCATATTTTTTGATTATGGAACTAAGCTTTGCAAGATTGAGGAGCTTCACCTACTCTCATAGGTATCATCTTCTATAAGACGTCCCAGATAGCCTGTAATATCAAGTAGCTTGTAGAATATTTCAAGGATTCTCATCGGCTCCTTTTTTATCTTCTCTTTGAGCTTGTTCAAACCCAAAAGCTTCTTTATGTCAGCGGGTTCTTTTATACCGGCTTCCTTGAATGATTCCTCATCTAGGAGAGATGACAACTTGAATGTTTTCCCGAAGCCTTTGAGGGCATTCTTGGTTTCTCTGCTAAGTCCCAAGAATTCTCCATCGAACATTGAAATGTCCCACCAATCCCAACGCCTGAAATTCTTGTAACGTGGCGGGTTAACATAACCTAAAAAATATAAGATGCTTTTTATCTCGTCACGGTCAAGAAATGAACCATCGCCTCTGATCGTGTAGGGCACGCCCTCCCTTTCAAGTTCACCTATGATTTTACCCGCATGATACCTCACACTCTTAAAAAGTAGTGCGACATGACCATAATCTGGGATTATACCATCCCTTTTAAGATTCTTTAAAAGTCTAACAATCCTCCTAGCCTCGTCATGCACATCCCCGCTTTCTAGGAGGATAACATCATAGCCGCCATTCCTTTTAGCTTTTATACGCTTCTTATAATACCGGCTTTTATTCATGAACTCGTCCGCTATCTTTATGATACCAGCTCTTGACCTGAAATTCTCATCAAGGAAGATTGTATGGGCGTTAAACTTATCCTCGAAGGATCTGATATTCTCTACTGTAGAACCCCTAAAACCATAGATGCTCTGGTCTTCATCTCCAACTACGCAAATATTCCCACTTGCTAAAAGTTCGAATAAACGCTCCTGTATAGGATTAGTATCCTGATACTCGTCAATGAGAATATACTTGAAACGTGTTCTCAGATCCTCCCTAACATTCTCATTGGATTCCAAAAGTTCAACAGCATTCCTCTGAAGGCCGGGAAAATCAATCTTACCTTCCTTTTTAAGCAAGTCTAGGTATTTGGCGTAGCAGTCGCAGAAGCCATGATATCGGCCATTGTCTGGGTGTTCCCTTTTTAGGGCTTTTTTAAGCTCCTCGGGGTCTATGCAGTTTTCACTGCACTCGTTAAAGAAGGTTATAACATCTGGGGCTTCCCCCATTCTAATATACTTGTTGAGTCCTAGCTTGTAGAAATGGGATCTTATGAAGATTAACTGGTCATCGTTGTCTAGGATGTCGAAGCCAGCGCCAAGATCATGATATTCACTGTATTCGCGCAGGATCCTATTGCAGAATGAATGGATGGTGGAAACTTGCATCCTCTCAACGTCTAAACCCACACATTTTCTTAAACGATTTTTAAGTTCTTCGGCAGCTTTCTCAGTGAATGTTATGACAACTATGCTCCCTGGGTCTACATTCTCCTTTTTTATAAGATAGGCCACTTTCTCGATGATTACACGGGTTTTACCCGTCCCTGGCCCGGCAACTATAAGTAGCGGACCTTCATTGTATTTAACGGCCTCTTTTTGGGTTTCTGTACATTCCTCCTGGGCATCGCATAATGATCTGGTCATCCTAATACATGGATAGGGGATCTCTTATATATTATGAGAGTATTAGAATGAAGAAGAGTGATTCTATTGTGAAGTGCAAGGCTCTGTGATATAACCATCCATGTTCAACTCCTGTGATTTGATGATATACATCTACTATTAGGTGTATTAGGGCTGCTAATAATCCTATCTCAACTGATAAGAATACTATTGAGAGTATTATGAAATGGAATAATGCCTCCAGGCCTTCATGTATGAGCCATAATTGTATGTTAGAGCTTACGGCCTCCCTTATAATACCAGCTAATATTATATAGAAATCCATGAATGTTTTCCAGAGTATCCTTGTGTGTAGTTCGTCACTTATTGCAAGGAAGACCGCTATATAAAACCATACAAGTTCCATCAAACTTCACCACTATATAGGACTAATGATATATTTATTAGGAGAATAATTCTCTAATAAACTTTTCATATTAGGGGGAATGTGATGGACAGTGAAATCCCAAAGGATTATGATCATAGAAAAGAGGCTGAATGGCAAAGGAAATGGGAAGAACAAAAAATATACAAGTTCCATGCTGATGAGAGAAAACCCCAGTATATAATTGACACACCACCACCATACCCAACCGGATCCATACATATGGGCCATGTGCTAAACTGGGTTTACATGGATGTGATTGCACGTTTCAAGAGGATGAGGGGATTCAATGTATTATTCCCACAAGGATGGGACTGTCATGGACTGCCAACCGAAGTAAAAGTCGAGGAAACATATAATATAAAAAAGAGCGACATACCCAGAGAAGAATTCAGGGAACTCTGCATAAAACTCACAACAGAAAACATAAAACAGATGAAAGAGCAGATGAAAAGCCTAGGATTTAGCCAGGATTGGAGCACAGAATTCGTTACAATGACACCAGAATACATGAAAAAAACACAACTCTCATTCCTCAAAATGTATAAGGATGGGCTGATCTATAGGGGTGTGCATCCAGTTAACTGGTGTCCGCGCTGCGAAACAGCCATAGCATTCGCAGAAGTAGAATACATAGAAAACGAAACAAACCTAAACTATCTAAAATTCCCACTGGAAAAATCCAGCCATCTCGAGATCGCCACAACAAGACCAGAACTTCTAGCAGCTTGTGTAGCGGTGGCAGTCCACCCAGAAGATGAAAGATACAAAAACCTAAAGGGTGAAACCGTCAGGGTCCCCCTATTCAACCAAAAAGTCAAAATCATAGAAGACGAGGAAGTAGACCCGGAATTTGGGACAGGAGCTGTTATGATATGTACCTTTGGTGACAAAACAGACGTGACATGGGTAAACCGCCACAACCTAGACATAATAGAAGCCATAGACGAGAAAGGACACATGACAGAAGCCGCGGGCAAATACAAGGGCCTCACAATAAAAGAATGCAAAGAAAATATAATAAGAGACCTTGAAAAGGAAGGTTATCTGATAGGGAAGGAGAGGATAAAACAGAATCTTGGAGTTTGCTGGAGGTGTAAAACACCCATCGAAATCCTAGTTAAAAAGCAGTGGTTCGTTGCAGTGAAAGAACTTATAGATGATGTTAGGGAAGCTGCAGAGGAAATGAGATGGATCCCAGAACATATGAAGATGCGTCTACTCAACTGGACAGGATCCATGGACTGGGACTGGTGCATCTCAAGACAGAGGGTCTTCGCAACGCCCATACCAGTATGGTACTGCAAAGACTGTGGCAAAACACACATAGCAACCGAAGATATGCTACCAGTAGACCCCACCCAAACCAAACCAGACTTTGAGTGCGAATGCGGCGGCAGAGAATTCATAGGAGAAGAAGATGTCCTGGATACATGGATGGACAGTTCAATATCGCCACTTGCACTTGCAGGCTGGCCCAAACCAGAATATAAAAGGTTATTCCCAGCAACTCTAAGACCCCAAGGACATGACATAATACGTACATGGGCATTCTACACCATATTAAGATGTAAGGCTCTCACAGGCCAGAAACCATTTGATGAGATTATAATAAATGGTATGGTTTTCGGCGAGGATGGGCATAAGATGAGCAAATCTAGGGGTAATGTTATAACACCAGAGGAAGTCCTGGAGGATTATGGTGCTGATGCCCTCCGCCTATGGGCATCCAACAGCGTCCCTGGCTCTGATGTTCCATTCGCCTGGAAGGATGTGAAATACGCCTACAAGTTCCTCAGGAAGTTCTGGAACGCCTTCAGATTCATAAGCTTCCACCTTGAAGACGTGGAAAAAGAACAGGCCAGGCCATTGGATTATTGGATATTATCAAAGCTCAACAGGTTAATATTAGAAGTTACAAGCGCACTTGAAGATTACAATTTCGCGAAGGCCATAAATAGTATGCAAATGTTTATCTGGCATCAGTTCTGCGATGAATATATCGAGGCCGTGAAATACCGCTTATATTCTGATGATGACCCAAGTTCAAAAAAGGCGGCTCAATGGACACTGGGTAAAGTTCTTGAAACTTCCTTGAGGCTATTGGCTCCGATAGCACCGCACTTCACAGAGGAAGTCTATCAGCATATAGGTGAGGGATCCATACATGCAACAAGATGGCCAACTGTCGAAGAGGAATATATCAGTGATGAGATCGAAGCCAAAGGAGACCTCGCCATAGAGGTTATAGGGGCTCTTAGAAGGTTCAAATCAGCCAATAGGATACCTTTAAACGCTCCAATGGAAAAAGTGAATATTTACACAACAGAAGACGAAATCTACAATACAATAAAAGATTATCTAGAAGATATCAAGGGGACGATAAAAATAGAAGAATTAGAGCTTATAATAGGAAAACCCAAAATAAGTGAACGTATCAGGGAAGTCAAACCCATCATGGAAAAGATAGGCCCAAAATTCAGGGGAGACGCCCCAAAGATACTATCATTCATAAAATCAAAAGACCCAAAGGAAATATACAAAAAACTAGAAGAAGATGGTATGATAGAAATCAAAGGACACAAAATAACAAGAGAATACCTTAAAATTAAAAAAGAAGCTGTTGGATCAACAGGCGAAAAAGTAGAAGTAATACACCTAGATGATATAATACTAGAGATTGCACCGTGACCCCCTATGAAACTTAAAATCCTAAAATCCCCCAGAATCCATGGTATAGTGGACGCGCCACCATCCAAAAGCTACACGCACAGAAGCGTTATCATAGCCTCACTCGCCAAAGGCAAATCCACACTACACAACCCACTAAAAGCAGAAGACACAATAGCATCAGCTGATGCATGCAAAAAACTCGGGGCCAATATAAAAGAAAAACCAAAAAAATGGATAATAAGAGGAGTAAATGGACACCCAAAAACACCAGATGATGTTTTAGATCTTAAAAATTCTGGCACGAGCCTGCGCATACTAACCTCAGTAGCCGGATTAGCAGAACATTACACTATCCTTACAGGTGACAGTTCACTTCGTTCACGTCCAATGCAAGATCTTATCAACGCCCTAAAACCGCTTGGAGTTGAAGTCATATCATCCAGGATGAATGGCAGACCCCCAATCATAGTAAAAGGCGGGTTCAAAGGCGGTAAAACAAGCATATCTGGTAGTGTGAGCTCACAATTCATATCCTCCATACTTATAGCAGCACCATTATCCTCTGAGGGGGTTGAACTTAAAATAGAAGGCGAATTCATCTCAAAACCCTACGTTGACATGACAATAGATGTCATGGAAAAATTCAATGCAAAAACAGAATTCGACAAAAAAAAGAAAACATTCCATATCCAACCCCAAAAATATACTAGCAGAGATTATAATATAGAAGGTGACTATTCCTCAGCATCATACCTCCTAGGCGCCGCCGCTGTTACAGGCGGCGAACTCACAATCAAAAACCTTCCAAGAGACTCCAAACAAGGCGATAAACTCATACTAGACATACTCGAAGACATGGGCGCTAAAATCCGCAGAAAACCAGAAAAGGTTACAATAGAAAGTGATGGCAGACTACAAGGAATCCAAGTCAACCTATCTGACACACCAGACCTCCTACCCACAGTCGCAGTCCTAGGAGCCCTAGCAAAAGGCACCACAATAATAGAAGGGGTTGAACACGCCCGCTTCAAGGAAACTGACAGGATAAAAACCTGCACAATGGAACTTTCACGCCTAGGCATCCCAGTAAAAGAAAAAAAAGATGGTATGATCATAAAAGGAGGCCAAATAAAAGGAAATACCATATACTCACATGGTGACCATCGTCTTGTCATGGCATTCAGCCTCATAGGCCTAAAAACAGGAATACAAATAGAAGATGCAGAAGCCTATAAAGTATCATTCCCAGGGTTCCTTGAAGCTTTTAAACGTCTCGGTTGCAAATTAGAGGTAGATGAAAATGGGTAAAAAGATTGTTATATTCGGAGATTATGACTCAGGGAAGACAACAACACTCGAAAAACTCTCTGAAAAGATAACAAAAGTAGAATACAAAGGGATCACAGTAGCCCTAGACTATGGTAACCTCACCTTGGATGGTGAAAAAATACACCTCTTCGCCACACCAGGCCATGAAAGATTCAAATTCATGTTAAAGATAATAGCAGCGGGCTTAGACGGGGCTATAATAGTAGTGGACAACACCAGAGGCATAACACCCGCAGAAGAGCGGATAATGGACTCACTGGAAAAGCGGAACATACCATATGTTATATTCGCCAATAAACAAGACTTGAACGATTCCACCCTCAAAACCAACAGGGAAACCGAAGTCGTCCCCACCATCGCAACCAATGGAATAGGACTAGTCAAAGGCCTTAAAATACTCCTGGGAAAATTCCAATGATGGAAATAGTTAAAATAATCAAAATCCTAAAAAACATATACCCACTAAGAATATTTGAGGACAGAGACCCATATAGAGTCCTTATAAGAACCATACTATCCCAACGTACAAGGGACGAGAACACTGACGAAGCCGCGAGAAGACTATTCAAGGAGTATCCAACAATCAAAGATATCGCAAATGCGCCGCGAAAAAAGATAGAAAAACTCATAAAACCTGCTGGATTCTACAGAGTTAAAGCTGAAAGAATAAAAAAAGTCTCACAAATCATACTAAAAGAGTATAATGGTAAAGTCCCCAAAAAACTAGAAGACTTGTTAGAACTTCCAGGGGTTGGTAGGAAAACAGCAAACTGCGTACTAGTATACGGTTATGGTGAGGCCGCCATACCAGTCGACACCCATGTCCATAGGATAAGTAATAGGTTAGGCCTCGTTAATACAAAAACTCCTAGGGAAACAGAAGAAAAGTTGCGGGAGATAGTCCCAAGAGACTATTGGATTGAACTTAATGATCTTTTCGTGCAATTTGGACAGGACATATGCAGGCCTATAAGCCCAAAACATGAAATTTGTCCAATCCAAGAATATTGTAGATACTATAAGCTACTTCTTTGAGAGTTTTGCTATTTTTTCGGCGAATCTTTCAAGAACCTTCTTTGAAAGACCTTCAACGTATTTAAGAGAACCTGCGCATTCGTGTCCGCCACCGTCTATTGCAGCCTCTGGCATTTCACTGGCCAGTTCCCATACAATCTCGTTTAAATTGAATCCGAAGATTTCATGGACGGCATCAGTAGCCCTTATCACGCTAAAGTCAGGACCATATGCTAATGTTATTATGGGGGTCTCTTCACCATACTTTTGCACCATATAATCATGTACAAAGCCGCAAGTTTTACCTGGAGCAGGGAAGGTGAAACGGTGAGAATATTTCTCAACATCTAACACATTAAGTAGTATACTGTTGGGCAACTTCTTTGATTTTACATGGGGTAGGGCTGCTCTCAACTGCGACTTCACCCTATTCTCATATTCCCTGTAGAGTGTATCAACAAGCTTTTTATGTTTATCTAGGCTTCCAAGTCCTAGTATTGTGTCTATTATCCCCCTACCACTCATGAACCTGAGATAGAATGCTTCGAAGTCTAGGCAAGCCGCGATCTTTTCAAGATCCTCTCTTGTGTACCCCTTCGATTTTGCAAGTTCGATATATTTTTCTGCTTCCGGTGAATTTGCATGATCTCCTATTACTGCGATGCCTGGAAGATGTAATATGCGTTCCTCTATCTCTGGGTTTATCATCTTAGCCACTTCAACAGAAAGGGCGCCTGCTGTAAGCTGGGAATCCCCACCAACAAGATAAGGGTTCACATGCACATCCACATAATCATCAACTTCTACCTTCCCATTTTTCACCTCACCAGGATAATGATGATCTATGACCACAACTTCAATATCATATATTTTAGCTTTTATTAGGGCTAGTATGTCCTCTTCTGTGGACCCATTATCCAATAATACTATGAGTGGTAGTTTTTGTCCGAATCTTTCCATATCTTCCAGTGCATATGAAAGGTCTTTGACAACATCTTCCAGTTCATAGAATGGGGCCTTGCTCGGTTTTCTCTTGAAGTAGTGCCATTCTGCTTCTATATTTGGGTTCAGTTCTCTGAGTAGTGGTATGACAGCCTTTTCTATTGCCACCCCAGCGCATATGCCATCAGCATCTGCATGATGTCTTACAAGTATGGATCTACCATCAAATATAGCTCTTCTTATGGCCTTGGCAGCTTCCACCATTTTTGGCCTGAGCCTTTCTAGTGTTTCGCTTTCGATGAGTAGGCTTGTTTTTTCTGGTTGGGCTCTTTTATTTATGGCTTCTTCGATGAGTCTTCTGGCCTCTGAGGCTTCTTTACCTATAAGTCGTTCAACGACCTCTGATTCTATTTGTATTTTCCCAGTGTGTTGGTTGACTTCTCCTATGACTTCTATGATGTGGCCTACTTGTATGTGTGGGTAGGCTCTTATGCCTGGCTCGTCAAAGGCTGCTACTGATGTTGTCCCGGTTTCGTCTGATATTGTGAATATTGTTGGGCCTGTTGTCTGTTGGATTTGTATGACTTCCCCGACGATACGAACTGTTTTTCCTAGGGTTTTGTTGTCTATTTCAGTTATTCTTGTTCTGGGGATGTTCTTTTTTAGTTTCACTAGTTCGTAGGGGCCGTTTATGGTGGCTGGTAGAAGGTCCACTTCTCCTTTGTGTGGGTTTATTTGGCCTATTTTCACGGGTATTTCATCGCCTATTTTGTGGTCTGGGAATAGGCCGCGCATTAGACCCCATACTTTATTGTTCAGGCTTACGAAGACGCCATAGTTTTCTATTCTTGTTATTTTGCCCTTGTAGATTTTGTCTTTTTCGAGGTCTTCTATTGTGCAGGCTGGGTGTAGTATGTAGACTTTGTCTCTTTTTTGGCAGTCTGGACAATATTTGCTTGTTCCTTCGATTATTTTCCCGCATTTTGGGCATATGTTTATTTCTCCTTTACCGTCACATTCCTGGCATGGTTCTCTAACTTCGATTTCCCCTTTACCTTTGCATACTGGGCAGGGCACCTCTTGGGTGTCTTCTAGGCTGAATTTTTCTTTGGCTGTTTTGGGTAGTCCTTTAAAATGTTCACTTGTATCATTTGACTGGAAGCCTGTGCCATGACAAGCCTCACAGATTTTATAACTTTTAACCTTGTAACCTTTACCTTTACATTCACTGCATTTTCTGATCATAACTCTCAGTCCCTAATATTATTTCTAAAATAAGAATGGAATAAAATATTCTTTTAATTTTATAGATATAATATCTTCCACTTCAATAACTTCTAGTATTCCGGGGGAGTCATATTTGGATCCTGACTTGGAACATAAGATTTTAAATTTTATAAAAGGTAGAAGCCATGAGAATGGAGGATACACATTATATGAGGGGATTCCTGATTCAAAAAACACATACTATGCCATTAAAAGTTTCCAGTTACTTGGCAGGGAACCATGGAACCTCAAGAAGACCCTAAACTGGCTTGAAGACATCCATAAAAGAGGATCATTCACCGCCCAAGGACTGTTCTACAGATCCAGTATACTCAAAGAATACAACAGAAACTATGAGATACCTGAAAAATTTATCGAGAGACTAAAGAAAACCTATAGGAGATCCAAACTCGAAATAACCTATTATATAGATTTTGTGCTTAGAACACACAATATAGTTCTTGATGAAATCGCAGATTGGATCATATCACAACAAAACCCAGATGGAGGTTTTGGAAAATATGGATCAGATATAATAAACACACAATATGCCCTCGAAATCCTAAAAGCCCATAAACGCAAACCCAAAAAGAATATAAAAGATTATATCAAAGACTGTGAAAGTAATGGTTTATGGTCCTTCACACCCTTATCATATCCACCATACATAGAAACAGTATACTCAGGCTTGCGGATAAGCCAAATACTAAACCTGAACGTTAACGATAAAAAAATCCTAGAGTTTGTCCTATCATTACAAAACGGTGACGGCGGATTCAAAAGATCAACATACCTCGGCATATCAGAACTAGAATACACCTACAAGGCCCTCTACATCATAAAATCCCTAAACGGGGAGATAAACCCCCACCTAAAAGGGGGGGGAGGATAGAGAAAAATGAATGAATATCATGGATTCCATCACAAGCCCATATCTTTATTCCTATTCATGCTCTTACTATTACTTTTACCATTCTTTTTCCTAGTTTTCGCTGGGGGTGTGATGATAGCCTTCACACGCCTTGGGATACCACCAGCATTGGCATATACACTATTCTGGCTGTCACTAATCGGAAGCAGCATAAACATCCCCATAAAAGAGTGGATAAGCGAAGTCGAAGAAATAAAAGAAATAAACTTTTTCTGGATAAACTATAGGATACCATTCCATGGGCTGAAAAAAACCGTGCTCGCAATAAACCTTGGAGGCGCAATAATACCCCTCACAATAGTAATATATGAATTCATACGCTTATCCAATAACCAACAATTCATCCTTGAAGCCATAATCGCGATAATAATAGTGGCCATAACATGTAAAATATTCGCACGGCCCATAAGAGGACTTGGAATAGCGATCCCAGCATTCATCCCACCACTTACAGCAGCAATAACAGCACTACTCATCAGCCAAGAAAATCCTGTTGTCATCGCATACATCTCAGGGACCATAGGCACACTCCTAGGAGCCGACATCCTAAACCTCCATAAGATAAAAGATTTAGGCGCTCCAATGGCAAGTATAGGCGGGGCCGGAACCTTCGATGGCATATTCCTCTCAGGGATAATAGCAGTCCTACTAACCTAGAATACACCAAAGGGAAAACTTTAGCATTCAAAGTATATAAATGAGCCAAGAATTTTTCTTGGAGGATTACTAATGAAGAGGGCGCATAAATTTATAATCATCCTCGGACTGGTCAGTCTATTCGCTGACATGACCTATGAAGGCGCAAGAGGAATAACAGGACCATTCCTTTTCATGTTAGGTGCAAGCGCCACCATGGTAGGTTTTGCCAGCGGCTTTGGAGAACTTTCAGGTTACATTATAAGACTTTTCTCAGGATATCTTGTTGATAGGACGCGCAACTACTGGTTCATGACATTCGCAGGTTATATTATAAATTTGATGGTTGTCCCATTACTTGCATTAGCCTTTAATTGGCAAATAGCCATCCTTTTAATAATCCTTGAAAGGATAGGTAAAGGTTTCAGAACCCCAGCCAGGGATGTTATGTTATCATATGCCACGAGTCAGGTGGGTCATGGGTGGGGATTCGGCATCCATGAGGCCCTCGACCAGATAGGCGCCATTCTAGGCCCTCTGATGGTCTTTCTCATATTATATTTTAAGGGAGGTTACAGGACCGGTTTTGGCTTCCTTGGAGTGCCCGCTGCATTCGCAATTCTAACACTGATAATCGCATATTTCTTATTCCCACACCCAAAAAACTTGGAGGTTGAAAATCCCAAATTCATGGGGTCTCTTGGGTTAGTTTTCTGGTTGTATCTTGGGGTTGCATGTCTTATAGGTGCGGGTTATGCCGATTTTCCACTCCTCGGATACCATTTCAAGAATGTGATACTATTCAAAGACTCGATGATACCAGTATTATATGCTCTTGCAATGCTTGTAGATGCCCTCTCAGCATTATTATTCGGGAGATTCTTTGACTATTATGGTTTCAAGATTATGATAGTGTCTGTCATCTTATCCTCGCTATTCGCGCCACTGGCATTCCTTGGAGACGCGCTGATGGCCGTGATTGGTGTTATACTCTGGGGTGTTGGTATGGGAGCCCAAGAATCTATCATGAGAGCTGCCATAGCAAGGATAATCCCATCCAAGAAAAGAGGATCTGCATATGGCCTCTTTAACATGCTGTTTGGTTTTTCATGGTTCTTTGGCAGTCTCTTTATGGGTGTGCTCTATGAGTTATCATTGGTGGCGTTAGCCATCTTTTCTGTTACAATGCAACTTTTGGCTGTTCCTTTACTTATCAAGATACAGAAGAGTATATGAGTGGGCCGGGCGAGATTCGAACTCGCGACCACCTCGTTGTGAGCGAGGTATCCTCACCCCTAGACCACCGGCCCCCCAATAATATATTTTGATATTATTTTTTTCCTCATATAATTGTTTGTAGGATTAGATGTTGTATGCCACCCACAAGAAAGGCTAGCGTCACCATGAGTATTCCTATTTTTATCATGCCTTTGACTCCTATTTCTTTTGCAAGGACTACGAATGTCGCAATACATGGGAAGTAGATCGCTAGGACAGTTGTCGCCACTACTAGCTGTTCTGGGCTGAGGTGTAGTGGTGCTAGCAGGCCAGTGGCAATATCCTTTCTCAAGAATCCTATTATTAGGGTGGTTGCGGCTTCCTTGGGCAGGCCTAGCACTCCTGAGAATATGGGTGCAAGTATGCTTGTCAGGATCTGCATTATACCCGCTACATATAATAGGTTTACTAGTAGAATTCCTAGGAAGACGAATGGTATGGCTTCTAGGAGGAATCCTCTTATGCGGGTCCATGTTTTTTTAAGCAGCGTCCCCATGTGGGGTATTTTGTATGGTGGTATTTCAAGGAATATTTCGGGGCTTTCGCCTTTCATGATCTTGTTTAGGATGTACCCAGCGGTTATATAGATTGTTAGTAGCGTCCCATATACCATTGCAATATATTTTATACCGTAGGGTCCCAGTAGTCCTATTATAACTGCTGTCTGGGCCATGCACGGCACAGATATTGATAGCAGTGTTAGGGCTATGAATCTTTCCCTTTCATCTTCTAGTATTCTTGTGGCAAGGACTCCTGGCACGTTACATCCAAGTCCCAGTATGAGTGAGATTATGGAGGCTCCGTGCAATCCTAGCTTGTGCATTATATTATCTGTGAGTACTGCGAGCCTTGGCAGATACCCGAGATCTTCAAGGAAGCCTAACACAAGGTAAAACAGTGACACGTATGGTAATACAATTGCAACCGGCACGTATATGCCTGTTGTCAGGAGTCCGAATGATTCCATGTAATTGTAGCCCGTACCTACTAGTATGTCATGTATGGGGCCTTTTGGGAATACTGATTCCACGATCCTTGTTATGGATGGGCCGTAGTAGTTGTAGAAGAATGGGTCTAGGATTTTCCCGGTTAGGAATTCTCCGATACCTATTATGAACTGTAATGTGAGGTATGCTACTATTAATCCTATTAGGACTCCGAGTACGGGATGTACTGATGCGTCTTCGAGTTTTTCAAGTAATGTAGGGTGTCTATGTTCTATCTTTTGTATTTCTAGTAGTAGTTTGCCTATGAATTTCCATTTTTCCTCATCACCCATCTCCAGGATACTTGGGGTGTGTTCTTCTTTTTTTTCTAGTATTTTTTTTATTAGGTGTACTAGTTGTTTTATTCCTTCCCCGCTTACTGCTGTCACTGGTATTACTGGGACTCCTAGGCTTTCTTCAAGTTTTTCTATGTTGAGGTGGACTCCTTTTCTTTTTGCAAGATCCCACATGTTAAGAACGATTATGGTGGGCATTCTCTTTTCTAGTATCTGGAGTGTTAGATAAAGATTCCGTTCTAGGTTTGTGGAATCCAAAATGTTTAAGATTAGGTCTGGGCTTTCTTTGAGGAACATGTCCCTTGCAACTTCTTCGGCCTTACAAAATGGTGTTAAAGAATAAGTGCCAGGGACGTCTATTACCTCGATTTTTTCATCATCGACTTTGAGGGTTCCCTTGGTGTATTCCACTGTTGTACCTGGATAATTTGATGCAACGACATTTGCACCTGTTAGTCTTGAAAAGACAACACTTTTGCCAACGTTAGGGTTTCCCATGAGGAGTATTTTCATCTATTACCTCCACTAGGATTTTACCTGCCATGCCCCTGCCTATGGCTATCTTTGCTCTGTCGACTTCCACGATTATGGGACCATGGAATGGGAGGGATGATACTTTCCGGACGGTCTTCCCAACCCTTATGTTAAGGGATTCCAGACGCCTCTGCAGACCTAATCCCCCTATTATATCTTGTACAATGGCTTTTTTTCCTGTTTCAAGGTCTTTTAGGGTTATCATACAAATCTCAATATTAGGTGAACCTAAATCTTATTTAAATCTTCCCCCCCACACAAATAACTCCCCCCAGGGTACAGAAATATTACGAAGTTGATAATCTAAACATTTATAAATCAAATTTTATATGGTGATTTTGGTGGGATCTAAAATAAATTTCGGTGATATAATCGAATTACCCCTTAAAAAATTTTTTAGAAGAGAGGATAAGGATTTCACACTTTGGTTGCGAGAAAACATTGACATGGTGGGAAATGCTATTGGAATTGAAATTGAAGAAGCGGAAACCGAAGTTTCTATTGGCATATTATAGATTAGATATACTTGCATATGAATCAGGGACTGAAAGGAAAATTGTAATTGAAAATCAATTTGGCACCACCAATCATAAACATTTAGGACAATTAATAACTTATATAGCGGGTTTTAATGCTGAAGTAGTTGTATGGATAGCAGAAGATTTCAAAAAAGAACTGCTATTAACCATTTAAATCAAATTTCCAATGATATTGCATTTTTTTGTATTAAACCACGGATAATAAAAATAGGTAATAGTGAATCTGCCTTGGAATTTCTTGTAATTGCCAAACCCGATGAATGGGGAAAAACAGGTGAAAACCAACCTATCTGAAAGAGAAATTGAATATAAGAAATTTTGGATCGCTCTTTTAAAAAAATATGAACAGAAATATCCTGAATATAAGTATGAGCGAGCCTATTCAACCAGAAATTACTGCATCCTATTTTATGAGAGTCCTGGAATTGAGTATTCTCTCCGCTTTAGCAACAGCTCGTTATATAACTTTATATAACCATCCTAATGCTAAACTAGATCCCCCACGAAATTATTAACGAAATAATTAGAAGAAAAATCTGATATAGAAGAAAAACTAGGATTAGAACTAGAAATTTACAATAAAAAAGATTTTAAATCAACCCATGCAGAAATAAGATATCCAAAATATGTTATATTAGATGTTTCTGAAAAAGAAAAGCAAAATATAATTGATTGAGTAACTGAATGGCTGCCCAAATTTAAAAAATCATGGACCAAATCATCGAAGAAATGTTCCTAGAAGTCGAAAGAGGGTAGAATCTACCCAACTTCTTTTTGGAACTTTAAATATATATAGTTATATTTCACAAATTAGGGTAGGTCCCGAATAAATTTAATTTCATGGAGGTTTAATGTGAATTGGTTGAGAAGCTTCATCGCCATACTATTAAGAGGTTTCCTCATGGGAACCGCTGATACAATCCCCGGAGTTTCAGGGGGGACCATGGCACTTATAACAGGAATATATGAAAGATTAGTCCATTCTATAAGTAAAATCAGCTTCAGATTCCTGGAACCCCTATTCAAAGGCGATCTGAAGTCTTTCACTAGACTGGCCAGGGAAGAAATAGACTTCGAATTGTTCATACCACTTCTTACAGGGATAGGAATGGCTGTTTTAACAGTATCCCGGCTAATATCATTCATGATAACATATTATGCAGCATACACCTACGCATTTTTCCTAGGACTTATACTAGCATCGGCTTATCTCGTATTCAATAGAATAGATGGTTTCTCATTAAAAAATCTTATCTCTAGTATCATAGGATTCATATTTGCATTTTTATTCGTTGGTTTGAATCCCATACAAGCAAACCATACACTACCAGTCATATTCATCTCTGGGATGATTGCAATATGTGCAATGATACTACCCGGGATTTCAGGGGCGTTCATGCTATTACTACTCAACCAATATGAATATATGCTGGGTGCCCTTACAAGGTTTTCAATACCTGATATTATAACATTCATTACAGGCGCGGCCATTGGAATCTTAAGCTTTTCAAGACTCCTAGATTATCTCCTAAAAAATCATGAGGCTACTACAATGGCATTTCTTGTGGGTTTGATGATAGGAACCCTCAGACTCCCATATAGTAAAATTTCGATTATTGATAATTCTCTAATACTTGTAATCATATCCGCGATTATTGGATTTGTACTTGTAATTTTAATCGAAAGCAGATTCCACTACATTGAATATTAACAATACTCTTTTCTATCAGAACTTAACATAAATAATCTCATGGAACTTATCAAGGGCATAGGGGCCAGCCCCTATATTAGAAGTGGTCGAGTGAAAAAGATAGAATCATTCAAGGACATGATGTCTATTGAGGGTGGGGAGATCATAGTAACAGATAGGGTATCCAGGGATATGTTACCCCAATTGAAGAGAGTGGGTGCTGTTGTAACAGATTATGGTGGTCTTACAAGTCATGTTGCTATTACATTGCGTGAACTTAAGATACCATGTGTGGTGGGGACTGAGAAGGCCACTGAGATTCTAGAGGAGGATATGGTGGTTACAGTTGATGGTAAAACTGGTAATATTTATGAGGGTGTGATGGAATGGGAGGAAATTATAGAGGAGCTTCCCTTAGAAGAAACTGCGACGATGCTAATGACAAATTTGAATCTTCCATCGATTGCAGATAGGATAGCGCCTTATGCTGATGGTATAGGATCGGTTAGAATAGAACATATGGTTATAGAAACTGGTAAGCATCCTTATAGGCTTCTGGAGGAGGGTAGGTTAACTGATGTGCTCAAGAAGGGTCTTGAATTTATAGTTGAATCATTTTATCCCAAGCCGGTATGGTTTAGAACCTTTGATATTCCCACTGATGAATTAAGGAATCTTCAAGGCGGTAGTGTTGAGCCTAACGAGCCAAACCCACTGTTAGGTTTTAGGGGGATCTACAAAGATCTTAGAGATGTTGAAGTCTTGAAGGCGGAGTTTAAAGCTATAAGAGAGATCATAGATGATGGGTATTCTAATATTGGTCTTAAATTCCCATTCGTAAGGGATGAGAGTGAATATGTAGCCGCCAAAAAAATACTAGAAGATTGCGATTTAAAAGCGCATCGGGATCTTGAGGTCGGATTATCTGTGGAAACACCATCAGCTGCCCTGCAAATTGAAGAGTTCATAGATTATGGTGTTGATTTTGTATCTATTGGGATGAGCGATCTTACCATGTGCAGCCTTGCAGTTGACCGCAGGGGTGTGAAGGTTGCTAAACTTTTTGATTTAACCCATCCAGCTCCTATAGGACTTGTAAATAATGTTATCAGAATCTGCTCTAATAATGGTGTGAAAACTTGTGTGGCGGGATATGCGGCGACAGATTATAGGATTGTGGAAAAACTTATAAAAATGGGCGTGGATGGGATATCAACGAACCCTGATCAATTATTAAAGATGAGGGTTTTCATTGCAAGGATAGAAAAAAGCATAATAATAGAATCTTCAAGAAAAATAGGCTAAATGGGGAATCTAATCTTAAATGATGTCCCCCCATCAGATTCTATCTCTAATTTACCATCTAATTGCCTGATAAGGTTTACTACGAGTTGAAGGCCCAGTGATGATAATTTTTCAATATCGAAATCTTCTGGGAGGCCCCTGCCATTATCCGAGATTTCAAAATAGCATCTCGTATCCTGGTGTTTAAATTTTATGCTGATAATACCCCCTTTTTCTGTGAACGCGTGTTTAATGGAGTTTCTCACTAATTCGTTTGTTATGAGTCCTAGGGGTATGCATTTGTCCATTTCAAGTGGAATATCATCTATGTCTGTCTCTAGGCGTATCATTAATGGTTTTTGAACTTGGAAGTTTACAAGATCACTTGCAAGGCTTTCCAGGTATTCTTTTGAACTTATATGGGCGAGTGTTTCTGTCTTGTAGAGTTTTTCATGTACTAGTGCGAGGGATTTTATCCTAGCCTGGCTGTCTGCTAGGATATTTTTCACTTCTTCGTTTTCACAGTATTTGGATTGTAATGATAGTAGGCTTGCTATGATTTGAAGGTTGTTTTTCACTCGATGATGGACTTCTTTAAGCAGAACTTCTTTTTCATGGAGTGATTTTTTGATTTCTGCTTGCATGTTTATCCTTGAAACAGCATCAGTTATCTCAGTGGCGAATAACCTCATGAAATCTTCTCTGGGTGATATTCCATGGGTTTGGGCTTCTATCATACCTATGGTCTCTTCATGTGACTTTAGGGGTATCTTAAGGATTGTCTTCTTGCCTTTTTTCTTAATAAGAACATCTTCTGGGTTCTCCTCTCCTGGGATTATTGATCCTCTCTTGTATAATGTTTTTCCATGTAATTTTATGATTCCGGTTTCGAATTTCAGATCATCTACTATAATATCGATTACATTTTTAAGGAACTCGTGCAGGTCATCTGTTCTTGATTTTTTTATGAGTTTGTTAAGTATCTTTAATCGTTGTTGGTGTCTTCTAAGTTTTTCATCATATTCTAGGCGGTGAATTGTAAGTCCATAGTATTCAGCGAATATTTTAACGGTTTTAATATCAAATTCGCTGAATTTTTCCTTTTCCAAGATTATATATCCTATCTTCTGGTCTCCTATGACTATTGGGGTGGATAAGATTTTATCTGGGGTGCCTGTTAATTTTCCTTGTGATGCGAGCCTATTACCATAGCAGGTTATGAAACCTCCCATACTCCCTGTGACCTTCAAAAGTTCATCAAGTATGCGATTGGCTATATCTTCCTTTGTAGTCTCCGGCGAAACCATCTGGGGGTATAGGCTGGTTAGACTGGTTGTAACTGCGAGTTCATCCACTAGCTTCTTCTCGGTAACCTTAAGAGGGGTTATGTCCCTTATAATCTCGATAGCACCTATGATCTCTCCTTTATCATCATATAATGGTGAAACTTTAAGTTGTAGGTAGCCTCCCCGTCCATTGTAAATGTTTGGAAGGTAAACCTCTCCATAAATGTTATCATCTTCGCGTCGAACATTTTTATAAAGTTTTTCGATTTCTGGCAAATCTTCAAAAAGCAAATCTAATAGTACTGGTCTGGGTTTTCCATAGAATGGTATTCCATATGCATGGCCGCCTCTTCCAAGCATTTCTTCTGCTGGGGTTCCTGTCATATCCTCTGTTCCCTTGTTCCATGCTATAATCCGTCCTTTTTTATCCACTGCAAAAACAGCATCTGGTAATGAATCTATAAGGTCTCTGAATTTTCGACGTTCCGCATTCAAAAACTTCCCTGTTTCGATAACATCTGTTATATCACGTACTATGGCGATGATCTGACCTCTCCTAGGGATACTGGTAAGGGAAACATGGGCATAGAATGGTTCACCAGTCTTTTTCTCATGAATCCATCTGAACTGGCCACCACCCTCCCTAAGAGTCTCCTCTATTAACTTTTTTGCCTTTTCTTCCGATTTTTCACCATCTTCCTGGTATTCAGGTGATAATTCCCATGGGCTTTTGCCTATTATATCCTCCCTTTTTGCATTGAAAATTTTAAGGGTTTTATCGTTACATTCTATGAAAGTGTACCCTTCTAGGATGAGTATTGCATCCCCTGCACTTTCAAAAAGTTCCCTGTAATTTAACTCACTTTCCCTTAGTTTATCCTCTGCCAGGCTTTTTTCTATTGCAAATGAGAGCGTGGATGCTATATCCTCAAGTATCATTAATTCATCCGCTTCAACTTCCCCTTTTATATAGAGAAAACCCCAAGGCCTATTCTCCACTTGAAGTTCTATGATAGTAGTATCCTCTCCAATGTAGCCTTTAGGTTTGGCTGGTCTTCTCCCTCTTTCGTGGATTATCCTATGATCCTTGTCTAAGACTCCAATATACTTGTATGGTCTGTTTTTTGCAAGTATCTTGCAAGTGCTGGCCATTAATTCTTTTATAGTTTTTGTTTTCATGGTTGTGCGGTTGATTTCATCGAGGATTTTGAGGAATTTGTTGGTTCTTTTAAGATTTTTTTCGAGTATTTTATGTTTTGTTATGTTGGTGAACATGCAGAAGGCGCCCTTGTAGGTGTCGTCTATTATTGGCGTCCCAGAAAATATTAGGAAGCATGTTTCCCCATTACTTTTAATGAAGCGGATTTCATGTTTTCCAGCCATCTTCTTTTCACAGGAGTTGAGTATGCTTTTTCCGATGATTTTATCTGTGGGGTGTATAAGTTCCAGTATGTTTTTTCCTATGATTTCGGCGGGTGGATATTCTAGGAATTTTCCTAATTGTCTATTGGAATATATTATTTTCCCGTTGCTGTCGAAAATGCAAACGCCCTCGAGGCTTGTGTCAAATATCTTCTGGTATTCTCTGAATACTGGGAGCAATTTTTCCACTTTATCCTTGTATATGCCAAGTTTTATGGCATATTTGAGTTCCTGCCAATCTATGGGTTTTATAAGATGTGCTACTGGTTTGATCTCATTGGAGATTTTCACATCTGGAGCTTCACTGATTAATATGATAGGTAATTTGAGGTTTTTGATGCTTTTTATTTTGTTGGTGTCAGCTATGATAAGATCTGCCTTTGATGCATCCCTAACTAATATATAATGAGATTCTAGAAACTCCCTTAAAATAGGATCATCACTTTCAACTAAAACATACATATAATGAAAATATGAAATTTTTTTATTAATATAAATTTTGGAGGAACTTTTAGGTGCTAATTTATTTCCTTGATCATCAAGGTGAGGTGCTATTTAACTACTAATACTGGTATTTTAACCTTTTTTAGGGTGTTTTCCGCGACACTTCCTATCAGGAACTTTTCAAGGCCGCTTTTCCCATGACCTATCACTATGAGGTCGGCTTTGCTCCTGTCAGCGATCTTTTTCATGTCATTTGTTGGACTACCATATATCAGGATCTCATCTACTTGAACACCCTTTTCTCTCCCTTTTTCCTGTACGTTTGTAAGGATTTTTTTACCTTCTTCTTCAAGGACTTCAAAGGGGTATATGAGTTTCTCATCCATGATATGGACTGCTATAACCTTCGCGTCTAGTTTTTTGGCGAGTCCTATTGCTATGTCCTCAGCTTTCTGCGCATGATCAGAACCGTCTGTAGCCACCATTATCCGTTTAAACATCTTTAACCCTACTATTCTTTGATGTATTTCACGTTATCGCCGATAACGAACTTTTTACCGCCTACATGGAGTATTGGTTTGACTTCTTCGACATTTAGCAGCCCATACTTTATAGAGCCTTCTTTTATGCTTGCATGGACCACTGATCCTGTGTAGAGGTTATGATCTCCTATCTCATTCATCCTTAAAAGTTCACATTCTATGTGGCCTGCGGATTCCTTGATGCGTGGAGGTGAAACTTTAACTGAGGGTATCCATTCTAGTCCTGCTTTTTCAAGTTCGTTTTCACCATATGGTATATTTTTTCCTGTTATCCACATTTTTTCTATTATGTTGAGGCTTGTGAGGTTTACTACGAATTCTTCGGTTTCTTCCACGTTCTTTGAGGTGTGGTGTTCTGGCATTGAAGCGAATGCTATGATTGGCGGGTCCATTGAGATTGGCATTACAAATGAGAATGGCGCCGCGTTTATATCACCTTCCTTGTTAACCGTTGTTATTATAACGGTGGGTCTTGGTGCTAGTATCCGGTAGGAGTCTTTTATGGGAAAATCTATAAATTCCAATTTAAATCCTCCAATTATTATATGTGGGTGTGTGCCCTGAGCAGATATTCTGCTTTACTTTTTTGGATGAATTCTTCACACAATCTTTTGGGTTCTCCATCCATTGTTAGTTTGCCGTCTTCAATCATCACAGCCCTTGTGCTTAACTCTTTGATGAAGTCGATGTGGTGGCTTACCATTATTATCGTTGTGTTGAATTCCCTGTTTATCTTTTTAAGGGAGTTTGAGACTAGACGTAAAGTTATAGGGTCTAGGTCGCCGAATGGCTCGTCTAGTATGAGAACTTCTGGTTGTGATGCCATCACAAGCGCTAGGGCTGCTCTAACCTTCTGGCCCCCTGAGAGTTCATATGATTTCCGGTCTAGGATGTCTAATGGAAGATCCAAGGCTTCGAAGATGGGTTTCGCATATTTTTTAACTTCTTTGTCTGGGAATTTTGGGAATAGTTCTTCTAGGATTTTTGATGATAATCCTATTTTTTCTAGTCTGTGTTTGGCTTCTTCTTCTGGGAGGTCTGTTAGTTGGTAGAGGACATCTAAGACTTTGTCACTTATACCCAGCTTCTCGGCCCGTTTTTTCGCCCGGTCCACGACTTTTTCTCCTTTCACACCCAGTCTCGCTGCTATCTGGTCTCTGATGGTTGCATGGTGTATTAGTGCGAATTCCTGGTGCATGAAACCCATTTTTCTGCGTATGTGCATCCTTTTGATTCCTGGTTCGTGCATGTTGATCCATTCATTGTTTAATTTGAATTTTACTTGGCCGTCTTCTGGATAGTCTAATCCTCCGATCATCCTTAATAGTACTGTTTTACCGGCTCCGCTGGGTCCTATTATGGATACTATTTCGCCTTTGTTCACGTTGAAGTTTATGTTTTCCATTTCGAGTACTGTTCCCCCTTTTAGTAGGACGAATTTTTTTCGAAGATCTCTAACTTTTAGTATGGGCTTGTTCCATTTTCTGATTTTTATCTTTTCTGGCGGTTCTATGTCTCGGAGGAATTCTTTTATGATCTTTTCTGGTTCTCCCTCGTCTATTATTTTACCTTCTTCCATGAGTATTAGTCTGTCTGCTAGGTATTCGTGGACTTCTGGCAGGTGCGAGACCAGCACGACTGTTATGCCAAGTTCATTGTTCACTTTTTTTATCGCGTCTAGTATTTCTTGTTTTGTTCTTGGACATGACATCGTGGCCGGTTCATCCAGTAATAGCACCTTTGGTTTTTTTGCGAGTTGTCTTGCGATTATGAGACGTTGTTTCTCTCCTCCGCTGAGTACTGGGGCGAAATGATCTGCTTTATGGTCTAGGCCCACTATCTTGAGTAGTTTCATGGCTTCCTCGCCGAATTCGTCATAGGCTCTTTTGAAGTCTGTGAGCGACTCGTCACCATACTTTGCACCATAGAATTTCCTTAGAACATTTTCTATGCTTGTCTCGGCCCATAATCCGAATGATCTTTGGAGGTGGATTGCTGTGGCCTTTTTAAGTTTGGTGAAATCATATGGTTTGGATTCTGGTGTCACTTTTATGTCGTCGAGGATTAGGGTTCCTTCATCGAATGGTTCAACACCCCTTAATATGCGCAGTAAGGTGCTTTTACCCGCTCCACTCATCCCGATTATCCCAAGAATCTCCCCCTCTTCGACTTCTAGGCTGATATTGTCTATTGCCTTGAATTTTTCCCCTGTTTCTAGTTTGTAAGTTTTTGATAGATTTTCTATCCTTATCAATCTGATCACCCTGATAGATTATTTTTTTTGATTGAAGTTGATGTGGAATCCTAATTATATATTAGGACTAAATTTTAATAATCATATTTGGGTTTTATAATGAGAGGTCTTCTAGTAGGTAGGATGCAACCATTCCATAATGGACACTTGGAAGTTATAAAGAGGATCCTAAGTGAGGTTGATGAACTCATCATATGTATTGGCAGCGCACAGTTAAGCCACTCCCTCAGGGATCCATTCACAGCCGGTGAAAGGATTATGATGGTGACAAAAGCCCTTAGCGAGAATAGCATACCTGCCTCGCGCTACTATGTCATACCAGTACAGGATATTGAATGTAATGCTGTGTGGGTAGCCCATATTGAAATGTTAACACCACCATTTGATAAGGTTTATAGTGGGAACCCACTTGTCCAGAGGCTATTCCATGAGGCTGGCTATAAGATTAGCGCACCCCCACTCTACTACCGGGACAAATATTCAGGCACTATCGTCAGGGAAAGGATGCTAACCGACAGCGACTGGAAATCACTTGTACCAGAAGCTGTTGCAAATGTTATAAAAGAGATAAAAGGCGTTGAAAGGTTAAAACACCTATCAAAAAAAGAGATAAGCGAGGTGGTCTCAGATGCTTGTGAAGATTACAAAAGACAAATATGAATTCACCCTACCTCAACTTATAGAACATATAAAAAAGAGTCCCTATATTGAGGAGTCAGGGGCCATATTCACCTTTGAGGGTATAATGAGAAGAATAGATAATGAAAAGGTGGAAAAACTTAAAATTTCCGTCGAAAACCCAGAAGAAGCCGAGGAAAAACTAAAAAACATGATAAAAGAGATAAAAGAGAAACATGATGTGAAGGATGTTGCAGTCGTCCACTTCCTCGGCGAATTCCACGCCTCAGAGACACTATTCATGGTCGTGGTGGCTGGAGCGCACCGCCAAGAAACCATAGGAGCTCTCAGTGAGATAATCGAGAGGACTAAAAAGGAGATAGGATTCAGAAAAGAAGAATATACAAAAGAGGGTAAACGGGTCATCCTCTCAGGCGGATAACACAATATGGAGGCTAAAATGAAATTTATAAGGGATAGCATACATGGTAACCTCCAAGTAGATGATTTCGAAGTCAAATTAATAGACACTCCACAATTACAAAGGCTTAGAAGAATAAGACAGTTGGGATTCACAAACCTTGTATACCCAGGTGCAAACCATACAAGATTTGAACATTCCATAGGAACCATGCACCTCGCCTCAAAACTAGCAGACCAAATCAGCCTAGAAAAAGATAAAAAACAGATACTAAGAATATGCGCACTCCTACACGACCTTGGCCATGGACCATTCTCACATGTATCAGAAGCTGTTATCCCAGATTCCCACGAGGAACTCACAATAAAACTGATAAGAGAATCTATAATATCAGATATAATCTCAGAAAAATTCAACCTAAAGGAAGTAGAGGCCACGATAAGGGGGGAGAAAGTTCTTGGACAAGCCATATCTGGTGAAATAGACGTTGATAGGATGGATTATCTTCTAAGGGACTCCCATTATACTGGGGTGGCCTATGGTATCATAGACGTTGAAAGGTTAATCCAGAACCTCAAAATCGAGGACGATCTGATACTAGACAAAAAAGGCGTTCCAGCCGCGGAATCAGCGCTTCTTGCACGCTATTTCATGTATCCGAGCGTCTATCAGCATCATACCACAAGGATAGTGAATGCGATGTTCAGAAGATGCCTTAAAAGGCTCATAAGCGAGGACAAGATGGATCCCAAACGCATATACCATTATGATGACATGGATATCATAACAATGTGCAGAAGAGAAAAAGGAATCATAGGTGACATGATAAAAAGACTAGACAGAAGAGACCTTCTAAAAAGAGCCGCTACAATAAGATTAAACGAACTAGAAGATCCTGAGAGGATATTCAAGATCACAAAATCAGAAATAAAAGATGCGGAACTGGAAATAGCAGAAGATTTGAAAATAGACCCAGATTATCTTATAATAGACGTGCCAGAATACCCCGCTTTCGATGAGATGAAAACCCAGGTAGACAGCGGAGATGCCATAGTAAAACTCAGCGACATTTCAAGTCTCGTCAGAGCATTAAGAGATGCGAGATTCAACCACGCAGACCTTTGCATTTACACAACAGCAGAAGAATCAGTAAAATTCAAGGACTTCAACTTCTATGATTATCTTAACCTCCCCAAAAAGATGAAAAAGCACGAGAAACAATTACGATTAAAGATGCCAAACCCAAATTTCGGGGAAGAAAAATGATCATAGTAGCCATTACAGGTGCAAGTGGAACAATCTACGGAGTCAGGATACTGGAAGCACTCTCAGAGAAGACTGAAACAACACTCCTAGTTACTAGAACAGCATCCAAAATTCTGGAATATGAAACCAGCCTAAAAGTGGATGATATAAAAGGATTAGCAGACCACTACTTCAACTTCCAGGACTTGGAAGCTCCTATAAGTAGCGGATCTTTCAATTTTGATGGGATGGTCATAGCACCTTGTAGCATGAAAACCCTCGCGGCCATAGCACAAGGATACGCCGACAATGCCATTACAAGAGCTGCTGACGTTTCACTCAAAGAAAAGCGCAAAATAGTATTAGTACCGCGTGAAACACCATTAAGGAGCGCGCACCTTGAAAACATGTTAAAAGTGAGCAGAGAAGGGGGCATAATACTACCTGCAATGCCAGGATTCTACCATAAACCAGAAACCATAGATGATATGATCAATTTCATAGCAGGAAAAGTACTAGACATTCTAGGAATCAGAAACAGCCTATTTAGGCGGTGGACTGGCCATGATACCAGATGAAGAATTCATAAAAGACGATAGAGTGCCGGGACCCACAAAGGAAGAAATAAGATGTCTAGTTTTATGCAAAGCTGAAATCAAAGGTGATGAAATCATCGCTGATATCGGCTGCGGCACCGGAGGTTTCACACTAGAATTTGCAAAAAGAACCCGCAGGGTATATGCAATAGACAAGGATCCGCGGGCAGTGGAACTTACAAGGAAAAACCTCCTAAAACATGGACTCACAGACAATGTTAAACTCATTAATGATGATGCAGAAAGCGCCCTTAAAAAACTGGAAGATCTTGACATTATAATCATCGGAGGCAGCGGAGGCAAACTTCCAAAACTGATAGGATTAGCCGCCGAAAAACTTAAAATGGATGGGAAGATTATAGTGACCTCAATACTCCTCGAGACAAAGATAGAGGCTGTTCAAAAATTCAAGAAACTCGGATTCAAACTTGGGATCATAGATGTTAATATTGCGCGTGGACAAATCATAAAAAGGGGTACCATGATGCTAGCCAACAATCCTGTATCTATCATATGGGGGATGCGATGAAAATTAAATGGCGTGTTAAACTCGGCATAGTACTCCTCTTATCTTCGGCGATAATCTATCTCCTAGTATACATCATCTTCAAGGATGCTAAACACGAGTTATTTTATATAGGGATTGATCTTGCCTTCCTCCCACTGGAGATTCTTATAGTGGCCTTGGTGGTTGAAGCCGCCATAAATGCAAGGGAAAAGGCCATACTCCTAGAAAAGCTTAACATGGTAATCGGAGCATTCTTTAGTGAAGTGGGAACTGAATTCCTAGAGAAGGTTTCGAAACATGAATTAAACACTGAAAGAATAGCTGAGGATCTTAAGATAAGCCAAGGTTGGGATGAGAAAAAATTCGAGAAAGTGGCCGGTAAGATAAAAGCTTACACTCCTAGGATACCCTTGGGAGCTGATAAAACCCTGTTTCTAGATGATCTCAGAGGTTTTCTGGGTGAGCGCCGGAAGTTTATGATAAGATTGCTTGAAAATCCAAACCTCTTGGAGCATGAAAGTTTCACTGACATGTTATGGGCCATCTTCCATCTTACTGAGGAACTTGAGAAGAGGATTTCATTTGATAGTTTGCCTGGAACAGATTACAGGCACCTTGAAGGGGATTTGGAACGTGCTTATAGACGTGTGGTTTTTGAATGGTTAAAGTATATGGAACATTTGATGAAGAACTACCCTTACCTTTTCTCACTTGCAATCCGGACGAATCCATTCGACCCCGAGGCGAGTATATATGTAATATAAACTCCTAATCAATTATTACCATTTTTGGTTTTTTTTATAAGCAGAATAAAATCGTATCCTTTATATATGAGGAGATAAGGATGAATAATATTATAAAAAATTTGATTGGTTGATATTGATGGAGCGTTTGACGCTAGAGCAATATCGTGACATGGTTAACGAGATATTAGAATTCAAAAACCAGACAGGCATGCTCCCTGAATACGCCATCGTTGATGGGAAAAAAATCCGAAAGGAACACTACATTGACATGATAGAACGAGTGAACAAGTTCATACTCGAAATGGGGAGGAACCCGCGGACAGTTGATATCAAATCCCAAGATCCTCAGGTTTATTAACATTCCTGAAGCTTTCAAGTGACGGGTCCAATTCATCTACGGGTATCAGCCTAGAATTGATAATCTTCACAAGAGCGCTGGCTCTCCTCTCATCTTTGGAAAGTAGCTTATAGATTCTATCAACAATCCTCTTACTGTATATGGCATGTAAAGGTTCTATTCTACCATCATCCCATACTGGTACTATGGCATCATAATCTCGCAAGTCTATTTTAAGGCAATTTTCTATAAATCCCCTTGTTATAAATGGGGAATCACAAGGTACAACAAGAGCATGCGCCGAATTTACTTTTAAGAGTCCTGTTAAAAGCCCCCCTAGTGGTCCTTGCCCCTTTATGACATCTGTGAAGATTTTCACATTCCCATAATCTTTAAGTACCTTGAGATATTCTCTTTCTTGTTCATCGTCCCTTAAAACGAGTAGAAGTTCATCAAAATAATCTTTAAGTTTATCAAGGATCCTAACTATGAGAGGCTCGCCATCAAAAACTATAAGACCTTTATCTTTTCCCATGCGCTTGCTTAAACCGCCACAAAGTATAATAGCAGATTTCATGATTCCAGATTTTACATTGTGGGATAATTTGGGCTCTCATTAGTTATGAGGAGGTCGTGTGGGTGGCTTTCTTTTATGCCGCTGGATGTTATCCTAACAAACTTAGCCTTCTCTTGCATGTCCTTGATTGTTTTAGCACCGCAGTAACCCATTGAAGCTTTTAAACCCCCGACTAATTGGAATATGACCTCGCTTACAGTACCACGATAGGGTACGACTCCTTCAACACCTTCTGGGACTATCTTAGTATGCTTCATATGACTCTTAGGCTCCTGGAAGTAGCGGTCTGTACCAGCACCTATCCCACCTGTCATAGCCCCTAATGATCCCATCCCACGATATTGTTTATATTTACGTCCGTTCATGATCACAACATCCCCAGGAGACTCATATGTACCTGCAAGTAAATTACCAAGCATCACTGTGTCTGCACCTACTGCTATGGCCTTTGCAATATCACCTGAGTAGCGTATACCACCATCAGCTATCACTGGGATATCATATTCTTTTGCAACATCTGCGACTGATGCTATGGCAGTAAGCTGGGGCACTCCAACCCCTGCGATTATCCTAGTGGTGCACATTGAACCAGGTCCAATACCTACTTTTATACCATCCACGTCTTGCGCTATTAGGTCTTCTGCAGCTTCTGCTGTTGCAATGTTGCCCACGATGAGGTCTGCGTCGATTTTCTTTTTCATGATCTTTGAATATTTCACAAGGTTAAGGTTGTGAGCATGTGCACTGTCAATAGCTATTATATCCGCACCAGCATCATCAAGGGCCTTGGCCCTTTCAAGGTCGAATGGTCCTGTTGCAGCTCCTACCATGAATCTTCCATTTTCGTCTCTTGAAGCGTTGGGATATTTTTTACGTTCAAGTATGTCTCTTATTGTGAGTATGCCCACGAGTTTACCCTCTTTGAGAACTGGTAGTCTTTCTATCTTGTTTTCATATGCTATTTCAAGGGCCTCGGCAGGAGTTATTGACTCATCTACAGTTACGACATCTTTTGTCATGACTTCTTTTACTTTTTTCTGGGCTTCTGAGTTTATTATGGGTTCTATGTCTCTTCGGCTTATGATGCCTAGTATGTGTCCGTTGTCTACAACTGGGAGTCCGCTTATGCCTTCTCTTTCCATTATTTCGTGGGCTTCGCTTAATGACGCGTCTGGGTTTATTGTTATAACGTCTCTTATTGTAAGGTCCCCTGACCTTTTAACCCTTTTCACTTGTTCTACTTGGTCTTTGATGCTCATATTCCTGTGTATTATGCCTATTCCGCCTTCTTGCGCCATTGCGATTGCCATTTCATATTCTGTGACTGTGTCCATGGCAGAGCTTACTATTGGCACGTTGATCTCGTAATTCCTTGATACTCTACTTTTTATTGTAACATCCTTTGGTTCTACTAACGAGGCTTGGGGTACTAACAAGAAATCATCGAATGTGTAGGCGGTTTCGGCTTTTTTTAATTTCCTAGTGTACATTAAAAACACCCAATATCTTAGATTGTTTCTATTAACTTTTTAAGTTCTGTAACTGCACTTCTATGTATTGTGCCAGTGTTACGGTCTCCTCCAACACATGCAGCGCCCCTTACACCAACTATGTCACAGCCAATTTCATAGAGTGGTTTTAATTGTCCTTTTTTAATTGAACCTGCCAGGGCGGCTTTTAATCCTCTCTCGTGCGCTTCTTGGACGAAATTTTCAAGCTTATCCACACTCATGAAATCAAAGAGGGTTTTACCATCCTTTACCGCGGTATCTAACATTGCAACATCCGCCCCGGTCTCTGAGGCCACAGCAGGCACTTCCATGGGGTCTAGGGAGCCTACCCTATATGCGTCAGCATATCCTGCCGCGACTACGAAAGCTCTACTCTTCTCTTCTTTAACTGTCCTCACAACATTCTTCATTACATCAACAGCTTCCTTAAAGTTTTTTGTACCATAAAGACCGACTTTTATATAATCTGCCCCTGCTGTAAGGGCGCCAAGCGCAGCTAGCGAAACAGTTCCAGGTTTATATGGAACGTCGCCAAGTGTGGCGCTTACAAGCATATTATCTGGTGTTATACTCCTTATTTCCCTTATAATCCATGGGAAGCTGGCTCCAAGAGACCCCTCCTTGGGGTTTTTCACGTCTATTATATCTGCACCGCCTTTAATGGCCTCTATAGCCTCCTTTGTGTTAATTGGACTTACTAGTAGAAGCAATTCATAAACCTCCCTAATGAGAATAAATATATATATTTTTTTATTCTTATCAGAAAGACATCCTTTTTATATCTTTCCTATCTAAAGGGTGTTCCATTCTCTTTAATATTCCTTCGTATATTTTCATGGGCATCTAGGGTGTAACCTGCCCTTTGCACTTGACACCTTACATCCTCTATTATATCTGCTATCGGTATCTCAAGGGGGCATGTTTGCGTGCACCGGCTGCAAAGGGTGCACATATAAATCCCTGCCTCGAAACTTGCCCTTTCACCTTTTATAAACCTTGTGAATGCAACTCCCCTACCACCAAGGTATCCTTTGTAGCCGAAATCATATCCCATGGTATTATACACTGGACAGGATGTTATACAGGTTCCGCAGCCTATACACCATAAACATTCAGGTGGAGTTTTGCTTCTACCATTATCAAGGGCTATTGCAACAACCCTACGGGCCCCATACATGCCCTTTAAGAGCATTTTTTGGATGTCAGCTGTTTTAGACGGGCCAGACACCACATTTATATATGATGGGAGTTTCGCGCCGGTAGCATAGGCTGTTTCGAGTTTAGCCACTGAGATAGCATCCTCTAGGGTATTTACTAGTTTATCAATGCCGAAGACGATTATATGAGTGTTTTTGAGTGTGAGGAGGCCTATGTTTCCTTCGTTGTGGACCATTACAATTGAACCATCAGATGCTGCCACTGCATTAGCTCCTGTAATACCCACATTGGCTTTTCTCAGTTTTTCGAGGACATCTGCTTTTATGGTTTTCATTATATCCTCTGGGTTTGCGGAGACTTCTACCTTAAGTTTTTTTCGTGTTATATTAGCGATTTCTTGGATGTTAAAGTGTAGGGCGGGTGCTGTTGGGTGTGTTGGCTCATCATTCATTAATTGGATTATCCTATCGCCTAGGTCAGTTTCTATAACCTCTAGGCCCTTTTTCCCGAGGAAATCCACAATACCTATCTCTGAGAGTGTGTTGGATTTGGATTTTGCAACTATCTCTTCATCCTTCACAATATCATAGATAATATTATTCGCTTCCTCCCCATTTTTAGCCATATAAAATTCCATACCGTTACAATTAAAGGATTCTTCTGCTTTTTCTAATAGTCTTTTGAGGTTTTTGATGGATTTTTCCCTTATATGTTTCACATTTTCTTTTAACTCCCTTATAAGAGGATCCTCTATTATTTCCACTCTTCTATCAGTTAATATCTTGAAGGATTCTTCAAGGTTTTTCAGTTGGTTTTCGTCGATTTTGACCCCTCCATGATATCAACTATGAACTCTGAGATATCCATTACTTTCATTCCATGGGATTCCAGGTTATATTTACAGAATGGACAAGTGGTACATAGGATTTCCGCTCCAGTGTCACGGGCTTGTTTTATCCTTTTCTGGGCTATCTTCTCTGCTATATGAGGGTATGCTGACTTAACACCACCACCAGCACCACAACACTGGGCCTTACTACCATGGTCTTCCATTTCTATGAGGATCCCAAAAGCTTCTAGGAGTCTGCGTGGAGCTTCATATTCTCCACAATGCCTTGCAAGATGGCAAGGATCATGATATGTAACCTTTAGATCTCCTCTAACCTGGATTTCATCATCATTCAATAATTGATGAAACAATTGGGAGGTATGAGTAACATCCAAATTAACATTGAATATCCTGGGATAATCTGTTTTAAACATCCTGTAACAACCAGCACATGATACAAGCAACCTGGAACCAGATAAAATTTTAAGATTTGCTCTCATCCTCTCCTTAGCATCTTCACAGAATCCCGTGCGGAGCAAAACTGAACCACAACACTTCTCATCCTCAAGAATAGTATATGAAACTCCAAGATAATCTAAAATTTGTTCAGTGGCCTTAACTATCCCAGGGATTCTTTCTCTCCCCATACAACCCCTAAAATATATAAAATCCACTTTTTTAGTCCCTCCTTAATATAGTTTATACCATTATCACTATAAAGCTATGAGCTGATAAAATCCCCAAGGTGCATATAAAAACCTACTAGTAACTCCCTCAAATAATCAAATGTAGTAATCTTTTTCAACTCTTTTAGCATTCCATGGTTCGCCTTTAGGATAATAGATGTAAATGGCATGCAAAATTATCCTGTTACCCTGGAGATGGAATGTGAAATTCCCCTTAAAAAAGGTTTTAACACCTGTTATCTGGAATGTTCCATTGAACTTGTTACCATTATTTGAAAAGTTTCCACTACCATTCCAACGAGCACAACTCACATTATAATATCCAGAGAAGGGTGTTTTAAAGACAGCTCCTCTAAAATCCCCCATTAATAATCTGGAGATAGTATCCCATCTAATATCAATACTATTAATATGACCCTTACCTATAATCCCAGTTTCATTATAGCATATTTTCGTCCCATTTTCTTCATGAGGCTCGAATTCCTCAGCCTCTGGGAATACCATCTTAAAATCGAATTCTTCACCCTGCCCACTTATAGAATAATAACCACCAAGAGAACCTTCACCAGACCTGTTAGAAGGTATCGAAGTATATGACGTGTAATTATATGGTATAATACTAAAAAGGGCCTCGTCAAAAACTTCAACACCTAAAACAATAACTATAATGAATATTAATGGAACAGATAACAATACTATTTTCCTCATTTTATCCCTCCAAAGACGAAATACCAGGAAGCATCTATTTAACACCCTTCCAATGATATCCTTTCATGTTACCTGATAAGACGGCTCCTAGAATGTAGGGGGTGAAAACCCCCACATCATGGATGTCCTAGAATAAACTAGGAGTCTTATCCACTGCAACTTTCAAATCTTCTAAAATAATTAAACCAGAAGGATGATACCATGGGGGGGTCAACCATCATCTTATACTATTTTCACCAGGTCATATATTTTTTCCGGTGATTTGAAGACCTTCCACATGTCTAGAAACTATACTTCTCCATAGGTAAGTTTTGTATAATATATAGGATCATCCCCCCCCAATAACTTTTACATACAAATAGACTGATTTCATTATGTGGAGAGCTCCAAACCCTTAGAAATATCATTTTGTCATAAAAAAAAGATTTCATCCTAAATCTTCCCCAGACCTACAAACTAAGATCCCCCCCTAATCAGATAAAAAAAGGTTGGCTGGGAGATCATCCCCAAAAAAAAGAATAGTAGGAGGGATTTTATACCCTCCAGATTATATAGTGGCCTTTAAAATGGTAGGCTTGCGTAGGTTCCTAGTATTGTCCCAGTTGCAGTGTTCCAATTGTTTATTGTGCCTAGACTGTTTCTGATGCTTGTTGCATCTGCATCGTACCATGCACCCCCAATGTAGATCTGCGCCCAGACATGTCCATATGTTCCGCTGGAGAATGTGCAGATCCCATGCATGTAACGTGCTGGTAATCCCGCTGCCCTTGCAAGTGCCACGACAAGATGTGCATGATCACAACAGTTAGCACTTCGATATTGCAAGGTTCCAGTAGCACCATACCTTGTATTATAATAGAAGTTGTAGTCTATATTATCTCGGACCCAGTTAAAGACGGCTTTAGCCTTATCCCACTCACTTGTAAGGCCAGCGGTCAGCTGCGCCGCGAGTGCCTTGATGTTAGGATCATTCACCTGGCAGTTTGCTGTGGAAACAAGGTATTGGCTGAGTCCATTGTCTGTGTTCTGTTGGTTGGATATGCTCTTTATTGTTACCGTTTTGGGTAACCTGTTATTTTCTTTGTAAAAGGCAAGTATCCTAGTCATGGCATAGACCATGTTGGGATAGGATACGCTGCCGATACTGGTCGTGGCATAGTTTGGCGATCTTCCATTTTTTTCAATGAAATTTGTAATGTTATCTGTGACTTGTAGGTATTCTGTGAGTTCTAGTTCGCCCGTGGCGGTTCCAGTAGGGTTTTGCGCTTCTTTAACCTCTATTAGGTTTATGGGCGTGTTTTTCCCGTTATTTATCTGGTTTATGCTTTTTGCCATTAGGTATAGGAATTGGCTTGGGTTTATTTTTAGATTTGCCACCTGCACATATGTGGGTAGGCGCTGATTTTCTTCCATGAAATTTTTAAGGGAAACCGCAGCATTTAGGATATTGTTGATGGTTATTGAATTGTCATCAGCAACACTTCCTGAAGTGTTGCCTGGATTGTTATTGTCTATAGTGTATGTGCTTATGTTATTAAGTTTATCGAGGCTTATGTAGTTGGGTAGGCGTTGATTTGTTACTTTAAAATCGATGGCCTTTGTGAATAGCCATACGAGGGACTCGAATTTGATTTTAAGCCCTTGGTAGCTTGCATAGGAGGGTGCTCGGTTATTCGATTCCATGAAATCGTGCACCCTACTTGCGAGTTCAATGTAGTCATTTAATTTTATTGAACCGGTCAATGCACTTCCAGTAGAATTTTTAGGTGCTTCCACGTTCCTGATTATGGTATCCCCACCTTTTAGGGACGCTGTGAGGAGGTATAGATACTCTGGCATGTTAACCTGGGAATTTTTGACATTCACATAATTTGGGAGTCTTCCGTTTTCTTGGATGAACTTGTTAACTCGAACCGCTGCATCTTCGATGTCTGAAGATTTCACGGTTTCTACATCCCCTTCACTGCCATATGCTGCTTGTTGGGTTGTCTCATTATCTTGGGGGTTTGTTCCAACAGTGGGGCTTCCGACGATTTTCTCTTCATTTAATGATATGCTTTTATCTTGGAATTCAAAGTTCGTGGTTGTGTTCTCCTGGGCATAACTGGCACCTACTGTTGCCAGTACCATGCACAGCATGCATAGTACTGTTATACCAGTCGAAATATTATCGCCTCCCACATCACAAGCATGTAACCTGTGACAAATAAGAATATAACTCAAAGGTTTTATATAAATATTTTTATTTAATTTCCTGAGAAAAGAAAATATTTAATGTTAATCCACTAGTCAAGGATCCTCTCCATCCTTTCAGAATAATCCTACATGTGATTCCCAATTTCAGTTTCTAGGAAGATATTGTAGATCATAGAAAACTTTAACATTTCTCGCTAAGAAGTCTCATCTATAGGAGGATCATAGTAAATCTCATATCTCTTCTGTTTGCTTGTCAAACCCCCCACACAACTGGGGATACACAATGGAAAAGGTAGGTTTAAATATTTCGAATGCTAAGGAAATCTTAAGGGTGATATTCTCCATCAAATCACCGGAACAGACACTAAAGCATAGCCCACACCTCAATGAGAACTGTGAGATGAGGGGAACCATACCCCCACAGACTCCCAAAATGAAGCCCACTTGAAGCAAAGTTAGGTGGAAAGGGAGAAGTCCACTTGCATAAGTTGCATGGGGGTGTTAGTTCACATAGTTTACCAAAGGGACTAACCTAAACGCCCACACCAGAAGCTCTCCATGAAGCAGAAAGATGGAATATCCCATTATCAAATCTTTGCTGATATACATGAAGATAGTGATAATAATACCAGCATATAATGAGGAAGCCACAATCTCGGAAGTTGTAAAAGAAGCTCTTAAACATGGAGATACCATAGTTGTAGATGACGGATCCTCTGATAATACAGGCATCCTCGCCAAGAAAGCAGGAGCCAAAGTTATAAAACATGAAAAAAATAAAGGTAAAGGCGCCGCCCTCAAAACCGGGGTTAGATCAATAATCAACAGCGGATATGATGTTATAATTTTCATGGATGGTGATGGACAACACGACCCCAAATATATAAAACCATTAGCATCTCGGATTAACAGCGCCCAAATAGTAATAGGATCCCGCTTCCTAGGCGATATCAGTAAAATGCCCTTAAAAAGACGCTTTTCCAATAGGATAACAACTTATATTCTGAAACATTTGACAGGTTATCATTTAACAGACAGCCAGAGCGGCTTCAAGGCCATTAATGCAAATTGCGCCCAAATGCTTTTAAAGATACCATATGATGATTATATTTATGAATCAGAGCTCATATGCGCAGCAGCAGCACATAATCTTATCGTGGATGAAATCCCTATAACCTGTAATTATGACCTGGAGAAATCATATATAGGAATAGCAGACCTCCTAAAATATATGATATTCATCGCAAGATTATTATCCCTTAAAATAATAGAAAAAATAGCGGGTTTTCTGTCCACTTTGAGAGGTTAGATCCTGATGAGGAAAGTTTATATTTTTGTCCTAGGCCTTATACTTCTACTGATTCTCATAATATGGATAGGACCCGCTAATATCATATATGCTTTCTCGGGTGTGCGATGGCCTATCATTGTAATGGCGATCCTAGTCCACCTCATTGTAATATTTGTAAGGTCTATCAGGTGGGGTTTCATAATTGATAAGAGAAGATCTTATGTTGATAATTTTATAGTGAAAACCATAGGACTCTTCGCGGGTAATCTCAGTCCCATGAGGAGTGCTGGGGAGATTATAACTGCTGTTGCAGGGAAAAAAATAAATGGGATCTCTATTTCACAGGGATTATCAGCCGGGTTTACTGAAAGGTTCTTCGACCTTGGCATAGCAGGAGTCCTTCTCATAGTCTCTGCCTTGTTCATTCCAATGATAAGAGGGATAGCGTTAATTGGAGGTTCAATTTCAATCCTTTTAACAATCCTAATATACCTGGTTAATTGGAGGGAGGGTATTGGTATCAGATTATATGATAGGATCCATAGGATCCTTGAAAAATTCCCAATAGCAGAGAAAACCTTGGATAACATCTATGATAAGATAACAAGGACCATGATTGATATAATAGAATATACTAGATCCTATTCCCGAAAACTGGATATTCTTATAATATTCTTGTTCTCCCTACTATCATGGCTCCTGGAATGTATCAGATTGTATCTGGTTTTCACAGCCTTTAACATCCATACAAGTTTTTTCGCGATTGTTATCATTTTCCTCATTGCAAATTTTATCGGAGTAGTTTCAATGCTCCCTGGGGGTATGGGTTCAACTGAAATCTCTCTAACAACATTTTTCATATTGTTCAATATACCAGCCTATCTAGCGGGTAGCATAGCCCTCATGGATCGTATCATATCCTTTTGGATGATAAACCTAATCGGCCTAATATTCTCAGCATACTATGCCGAGGAAATATTAAAGGATATTAGCTTTTGGTCTTAAATTTAAAGGTTTAATCACCTCTTTTATCCTGCTTGTAAGACCCCCGAAAGGGGAGGTATGGGGGGGTTTAATACCATAGATTCTTTTTGTAGTCTTGCTCTTAATGAGAGGAGCATGGGATCCAAGCCGAGGAGGGGCCCTATGGTTGTGAAGTCATTGGGGGGGTTTTAAGTTGCAGGCTTCATGTTGGGGGGGGTTCACCTTTTGTGCCATTTTATGGTCTTTTCAAGTCCATTTTTTAGACTTGTAAGCTTTTTGAATCCGAGGGATTTTAGAAGGCTTATGTCTGCTCTGGAGTCTTTTATGTCACCTGGTCTTGGATCCTGGTATTCTGCTTTTATTTCAATACCACATATTTCCCCTATTAGTTCTAAGAGTTGGTTTATCGTGACGCTTTTACCGGTTGCCACGTTGATTTGACCTGTGAAGTCTGATTCTGCAAGTAGTAGGTTGGCTTCAACCACATCTTCTACATAGATGAAGTCTCGGGTTTGGTTACCGTCACCATAGATTATTGGATTTTCTCCTGAGAGGATGGCGTGTATGAATCGTGGTATGACGGCAGCGTATTCTGATTTGGGGTTTTGACGGGGTCCGAAGACGTTGAAGTATCTTAGGGAGACCGTGTCGAGACCATAGCATTCTTTATAAACGTGACAGTAAAATTCTGCCGAGACCTTTGAGGCTGCGTATGGTGAAAGGGGTCTTGGGGTTTCATTTTCATCTAATGGTATCTTTGGATTGTTGCCATAGACTGCGGAGGTTGATGCGTTCAATACTTTTATTATGTTGCATTTACTTGCGGCTTGTAGTATTCGGAGGGTTCCGGTGGCGTTTATTCTATGGCATTTTATTGGATCTTTTATGCTTTCTTCCACGCTTGCGAGGGCTGCTTGGTGGAATATGTAATCTTTTCCTTGGAAGATCTTTTCAAGGTCAAGTTCTGTTATACTACCCTTTATTATTTTGAGGTTTTCATGGTCTTTCATGGCTAAATTGTTAATTGAGCCCGTGGAACAGTTGTCTATAACTGTGACCTTGTTACCATCTTTTAGCAGCCTGTCTGTAAGGTGTGAACCAATAAATCCAAGGCCTCCGGTGACTATGACGTTTTTATCTTTCATCATTTGCACCTTGTTTTTTTATATTCCTTTTCTTGGGGGGTTTACATCTATGAAGAGGTGGAGTGATCTGTAGACTTTTTTTTCATCTGGTAATCGGTATAATAGGAATTGGAGTTTTTTGTTATCCCCGGGTTCTGTGGGTGTGAATTTAACATGTTTTTCCCATTTTTCGCCGTTTTTTAATGTTATGGTGGTGTTATCTATAATCTTTTCGTCGAGTTTGACGATTATTCTATATTTTGTTGTTTGGTATTCATGGTTCACAACTCCCATGATTACTTCTCCGGTTTCGTTTAGTGTTAGGTTGGTTGGATAATCGTATGCTTTTCCTTTTGGTCCGAGGATGTAGAATTCTGTGAATTTTTCCCCTGGAGCCGGGTTTAGGATGATGTTAATGGTTGTTCCTATCATGGAAAAGAGGATGATGAGGAGGATGATGGATGTTGCCTGTTCTTTGTTCAATCTTTTTATAGTTTTAATTTTTTTAAGGGATTTTATGGGGTTCCAATAGAATCTTTCATGGGCTTGGATTCTTGATCGTATTATGGTGGATATTATGATTAGGATGAGCGAAATTTTACAGGAGATTTCTGGGAGGGTGGGGTTTTTTAGGGTTAGGTTGATTATGGCGCCTAGGATTATGCTGGCTGCGAAGCTTAGGAATAGTCTTTCATATGGGTTTATACCCTTTTTCGGGGCTATGATGGTTACTAGGAGGTAGCCTGGGATCAATGTTATGAAGAGTATTTCTAGGGGCCATTTGATTGGTGAGATTATTGTTATGATTGTGAGTATGAGGATGGTTAGGAGGTCTGCGTAGGTTCCAATTTTGGAATATTCTTCTGGGGGTGATGTTTTTTCAAATTCGTCTTTCACAGGTTTGATCTTTTCATGTTGTTCCATAGCTATCCTAGCAGCCTCTGATGGGCTTATAATCTCCTTTTCACCTGTTATGGTCTCTTTTATGGATTTTTTTATTATTTTGAGTCTTATATGTCTCCTGGCATATGTTAGGATGGCTGCTATGATTGAGATCGAGGCTGATAATCTGAGAATCCCAAGGTTATCTAATGGTAGAAATCCTAAGGCTATGATTATCAGCAGACTTATAGGGATGCTTAACATAACCTTCCAGAATAGTCTCTTTTCTTGGAAGTTGGGGAAAAGGAGTGATATGATTGAATATCCTAGTATCAGGAAAATATTAAATCCTATAATCAGTTTTCTGAAAATCCAGAATTTATATTGGAACTGTAGGAGTACAAGGAGGATGAGGGCTGAGATAATAACAAGGAAAAGATCCTTCGAAGATTGATACAATTTTAAAATTTCTTGAGGATCCTCAGAGCCTATAGGAGATAATAAAAGTAATGTTAGAATCTTAACATTAGACTTTCCTATGGGGAAAGTTAGAGAGTTTAATCTATATAGGCCTTTTTTAAGCATATATAAGATCAACATTTTCTGTGACATTTGACTCCACCATTACAATCTCATCTTGGATTGAAGGGGGTTATATGCTTTTCTCATAAATCCCCCCTTTTTTGTGGGAGGCCATCTGAAGATCCTGGGGAAAAATTTTATATATCTTGAATTTTCATCTTTTAATCATGATCCTTGTTAGTTACTTGATCGCAGTAATATCAGCTATCATTGTAGCTTTGCTTCTTGGAGTTTCCATTGTAGCTGAAAGACCATGGCGCCGTTCATGGACCCTAACAGTGATATTCCCAACACCTATAATAGCAGCGGGTCTGCTCGCAGCATCCTTAAAGTTGGGTTTCAGGGGATTCTATCACACATTTGACCTGGCCCTGATCATAGGTATTATATCAGCTATCATAGTAAAATATATCATTGAAAACATCTTCTCCAAACCTCCATTCTATCAAGAGAAAACAGGATAATCTTCCTGTTATGTACTTCCAGATTAAAGGGAGAGAATATTTTTTTAAGGGGGTGTGTAATCCAATGAACAGATTGTTTGTAACAGATTGTGAGGGTCCTATTTCCCTTAACGACAACGCATTTGAACTTGCAAGCCATTTCATACCAGATGGTGACAAATTTTTCGCGGCAGTGAGTAGGTACGATGATATACTAGCCTATGAAGTCAAAAGACCAGGATATAATGCTGGTGACACTCTTAAACTCATCACACCATTCTTGAAGGCATATGATGTCACCAATGAGAAGATAGTGAAATTTTCCAGGGAAAATATTAGCCTAGTTCCATGGGCGCGCCAACTCCTCGAATATGTCCAAGGGTCCATGCCATCCTATATCATAAGTACAAGTTACAGGCAATATATCGAGGCCCTATGTAATCTTATCAATTTCCCATTTGAGAACACATATTATACAAGCCTTGACATAGACTCACACGAACTTCCAGATCATGAAAGGGAAAAGATATTCCAATTCAAGGAAATGATAGTAGAAGGCGCTGATTTCGAGACAATGGACAAAATCTTCTTCAAAGAGATACCCCAGATGAGGATAGGTAAACTCCTAGAAGATGTTAAGACTGTAGGAGGGGAAGGTAAACGCCTAGCACTCAAAGAGATACTCAAAAAAGAAAAACTACCCATAAAATCAACACTCTATATAGGTGACAGCATAACCGATGTAGAACCTTTAAGATTCACAAGAGGGCGTGGATTGGCAGTATCCTTCAATGGAAACCATTATGCCGTGAAAGAAGCCGATATAATCGTCATATCAGAGAACGCGCTCCCAATAGGGTTAATCGCGGATCTGCATTCACGTTTCGGGAGAAACTACATAATAGAATTCACAAAAGCCTACTCAAAAAATCCTGAAAGAGCCCTTGAAAATTTCAGGATAAGCTATAATATACTTGAAAAATTCATGGAAGCATTCAAGGACAAATTCCCCATAATAACAATACCAGAAAATATCGAAGAGATAGCAGAAAAAAGCATAAGAATGCGTAAAAAGATCAGAGGAGAAGCCATAGGAGGCCTCGGATAGTGAAGATCAACGGAACCATCATAGAGGACACATTCTGTGAAACCTTTAATGGTAAATGTGTAAGGAGCATAGTAACAGCCCATGACATGGAAACTCTTAAAAGAGCAGCATATGATGCCACATCCACCCCAGGAGCAGTCATCGGCAGATTAGAAAGTGGAGTTGAATCATTCCTAGACCCGACTATGACACCTGATTCCAGGCCTGGAGCCCTACTCCAATTCTATTTCGCCCTCGACAACATGGAAAAATTCGAGGTGGAATTATCCTATAGGATAAGACAGGACATCCTAGTAAAGCCATTCACAAGCCTATTTAATGCCACTTTAAAACCAGAGGGATATATTGACATGATGAAACACGTTGGACACTGTGGCGACGGATACGAGTGGATAGAAACCCTCCATGGAAGAGAAATGATCATAGTACCCATAGCAGTCCCAGACTTCAAAATAGAAACGCGCATGGGATACCAGACAGGTATAATGGGCGCGAATTTCTGGTACATGTGCAAGGACAAAGAATCAGTCCTCAAAGCAGGTGAAAAAGCCATAGAAGCCATAAACAGTATAGAGGAGGTTATAACACCATTCGACATCTGTTCAGCCCCTTCAAAACCAGAAACAAAATATCCATGGATAGGCCCCACAACAAACCATCCATACTGCCCATCACTAAAAAAAAGACTAGGCAGCGAATCCAAAGTCCCGAAGGGAGTTAAATACATACCCGAGATAGTTATAAATGGACTTTCACGAGAAAAGGTCATGGAAGCCCTCAAAGAAGGTATAAAAGCCGTCTCAAAATTCGATGGCGTGACAAGAGTCACAGCAGGCAACTATGAAGGCAAACTAGGCGACGATAAAATATTCCTACACGAACTATTCTAAAAAATGGGGGTGTGAAAGTTCAAATTCGATGCAGTTGGCTTCGGAGCCCTTAACATAGACCAACTCTACATGGTCGACAAGATCATAGGCCCAGAAGAAGAAACCATAATAAAAGGTTTTAATGAAAGTTGTGGCGGTTCAGCAGCCAACACAATCATAGGCCTTTCAAGGTTAGGGCTTAAAACAGCATACATCGGCAAGGTAGCCATGGACAGAGAAGGGATCAAACTTCAAGAAAACCTCAAAAAAGAAAATGTCAACCTAGACCTTCTCACCGTCGCGAGAAAAGGCAGAAGCGGGAAAGTAATAGGATTCATCGATAAAAATGGACAAAGAGCACTCTACCTCGACCCTGGAGTCAATGATAAGATAAAAATCAAAGAAATAAAAACTAGGCTAGTAGAAAATAGCAGACTACTACACCTAACATCCTTCGCAGGTGAAGGAATTCGTATCCAAGAAAAATTACTCGATCAATTAGCATCTAAACCCATTATAAGCCTAGACCCAGGAAACCTATACGCCAAAAAAGGAAAAAAAGCCCTCAAGAAACTTATAGAATCCACCAACATACTCCTATTAAATGAGATGGAACTTAAAATGATGGGCTACCCGGGAAAATACAAGGAAGCCGCCAAACTCCTCAAAGAAGAAGTAGATGTTATCATCATAAAAAGAGGCCCGCTAGGAGTCTATGGACTCACAGATGACACCGAAGTAGAATTACCAGCCCTAAACGTTAAATGTGTAGATACAACCGGAGCAGGTGACGCATTCAACGCAGGATTCCTATACGCATGGCTCATGGGCCACAACCTCAAAAAATCATGCTACTTTGGAAATTATATAGCAGCCCAATGCATACAAGGATATGGTGCAACCAGAACACTACCCTCAATTGAAGCTACAAAAATATTAAAATAGCATGCTCCAAGCACAATTATAGGTTTGTCATTCTATGCCATGTAACCATCTAAAAAACAAAAAAATCATATTCATATCCATTATCCTTTTTATCATAGGATTCTATCTGCGATACATAGGATACGAACTTATCTCTTTTATATTATTCACAGTAACTGTCCTTATAGCAGGTTTGGGTATATTCAGGGAGGCTTTCACATCCCTATACCATGGAAGGTTCACCATAAACCTTCTCATCACAATCGCCGTGATAGGAGCATTCTCACTTGGAGACTATCCAGAGGCAGCCCTAGTCGTTGTACTATATTATATCGCAGAATATCTAGAGGAATATGCAGCTGGCCAGGCACATGAATCTATAAAGAATCTCATGCAACTCAGGCCAGAAACAGCCAATATAAAAGTTGGTGGAAAAGAGGTTAAAGTGGACGCGAGTAAAGTCGAACCTGGAAATATAATGATCATCCGCCCCGGTGACCTCATACCATTAGACGGGGAGATAATAGATGGTTCAGGTGATGTTGACCAGTCAAATATTACAGGAGAATACAAACCAGTTCACAAGGCTATTGGAGATGAAGTTTTCGCGGGTACAGTGAACCTTGAAGGCTACTTTGAAGTTAAAGTCACAAGAAAATCTGAAAGGACAATCATAGCAAGGGTAATAGAACTTATAGAAAAGGCTAGGATGAGAAGATCATCCAGGGAACTTTTCATGGACAAATTCGCATCATATTATACGCCAACCATCATAGTAGCCAGCATACTAATAGCGCTAATCCCAAGCATAATACTAGGCAACCCAGAAACATGGATATACCGAGCCCTCGTACTAATGGTGATCGCATGCCCCTGCGCCCTTGTAATATCAGTACCAGTCGCCATGATATCAGGGATAACAGCAGCCACAAGAGAAGGCATACTAATCAAAGGTTCAAGTTACCTAGAAGAAATCTCCAAGATAAAAAGGATAGTCTTTGACAAGACAGGCACACTAACAAAAGGTAAACTAAAAATAAAAGAAATAAAAGCATACAATGACACTGATGTGCTCAAGATCGCCGCTTCACTAGAAAAAGGACTAAAACATCCAATAGCAGAAGCCATAATGGAATTAGCAGATGAAAAAAACATTAAAACATTAAAGGTCAATGATCCTAAGTACAGGCCAGGATATGGTATCCAAGGAAAAATCGACGGTAAAAATTACTTCCTAGGCCAAAACACCCGCCAAGATGCAGAAACAACATCAATATTCTTGGAAAGTGAAGGTAAAACCATTGGGAGGATAAAATTAGAGGATGAGCTAAGATCATCAGCCCCACTATTAATAAAAAAGTTAGCCAAGGAAAATATCGAAACCATAATCTTAACTGGTGATAAACCAAAGGTTGCGGAGAAACTAGCCAGGGAACTTAAAATAGATAAACATTTTGGGGGTTTGCTCCCAGAAGACAAATTCGACTTCATAGAAGATCTACGATCTGCTGAGAGGGTTGCTATGGTTGGTGATGGTATCAACGATGCCCCTGCACTTGCAGCAGCCGATGTGGGTATTGCCATGGGAACCAGAGGCTCTGACATAGCACTCGACACAGCTGATATAGTGCTTATAGATGATGATCTTCTTAAAATCCACCAACTCCTAGAACTTGGAAGAAGAACCATGAGAATAGTTAAAGAAAACATATTCCTTTCAATAATAATTAAAGTATCATTAGCTCTTCTCTCAATCTTCGGACTAGTATCATTATGGATGGCCGTAGGTATTGGTGATATGGGACTTTCACTTGCAGTAATCCTCAATGGACTGCGCAACAACAAAAAGATTTTATAAACCCAAAAAGAAGAGAGATAGTAGGGGGGTTATACCATGTTAAATGATGAGATGATAGATGCTATAGAAAAAAATCTTGTTTTTGTGGCAACAGCAAGCAGCGACGGCACACCCAATCTGGTGCCAATAGGCTTCACCCGGCCCATTGACGATAAAAGAATCCTCATAGTAGACGTGTTCATGAAAAAAACCATCAACAACCTTGAAGAAAACCCTAAAATATCCATTATAGTCCAGAATGTCAAAGAACACCCCTATCAGTTCAAAGGCACAGCGAAGATATTCAAATCAGGCAAATTTTTCGAAGAAGCGGTTGAATGGGCCCAGAATGTTATGAGTGAAGTTGAACCGAAATCAGCAATCCTAATGACAGTAGAAGAAATATACACTGTAAAACCGGGGCCAGACGCGGGTAAAAGGATAAAATAGGCCCCATTTCATCCCTTTTTTTGCAGAGGTTCCAGGATGGGGGCAATAGCAGGTTTCATAGGTAAAGGGGCCCTCCCAAAGCTCCTTAAAATGTTAAGGATCCTGAAACATCGCGGACCAGACTCCACAGGAATATATTATAATGGTAAAACAATAAAGGAGATTAAACCATTAAATGCGCAAGTGGAGGATCTTCTAGGTTTTTCTGCCAATTACAAATTTAAAGGAAGGATAGTTGATGTGGCCATAGGCCATAACCTTCTCATTACTGATGATGAAATCTCCCAGCCTATAGGAGATGAGAGTGTAATAGTCTGTGATGGTAGATTATACAATATGGGGGGATCTGAGTCTGGTTGTGAGATTATCTTAGATTTTTTGGAGGATCATGGAATAAAAGCCCTTCAGATTATCATGGACAAGTTTGATGGGGATTATTCATTCGCATTCTTTGATGGTGAGAATATCATACTTGCAAGGGATCCTATAGGTGTCAAACCACTCCATTACAAGGTTGGAGAGGACTTCATGGCATTTGCATCTGAGCGCAAAGCCCTCTGGGGACTAGGTATAAAAGATACTGAAAGTTTACCACCAGGATCCGCCCTAATAAACAATAAGATTATAAAATTGAAAAAATTGCCAGAAGAAAACAAAAAAGACTGGGATTATGATCTGGCCAAGGAAAAATTAGCAAAGGCGCTTAAAGAAGCCGTTAAAGAGAGAGTCAGGGGCCTTAAAAGGGTTGGTGTCCTATTTTCTGGTGGTGTTGACAGCACACTAGTCACTTTTATTGCGAGAAAATATACAAAACCCACATTATATACAGTAGGGGTTGAAGGATCCCAGGATCTTATATTCGCAGAAAAAGCCGCCAATGAACTTGAAATGAACACTAGAACCATAAAAGTTACTGAGGAGATGATCAGGGACGCTCTAAGACCAGTCATAACAGCCATAGAAGAATTTAATATTATGAAGATAGGTGTGGCAATGCCATTATATTTCGCATCCAAAGCCGCTAACACCGATGGACTACAAGTCATCCTAGCAGGGCAGGGAGCCGATGAACTATTCGGAGGATACCATCGCCACCTTCAAATCTATAAAGAGGGTGGGAACAAACTTGTCGAGGCCTTCAAGGCCGATATACAGAATATGTACCATGTAAACCTTGAAAGGGATGATGCTATTGCAATGGCAGCAAGTACAGAACTAAGGGTTCCGTTCCTTGATAGGGAAATTATAAACATAGCCTTTAATATACCAATAGAATATAAGATAAAAGGTAGTGATGATACTTTGAGGAAGCATATACTCCGCGACTTAGCGCTGGATATGGGAGTGCCGGATTTTATCGCCAAAAGACCTAAAAAGGCTGCTCAGTACGGGTCTGGGATAGATAAAATTTTGAGGAAGAGGATACTTCCTGGTTTCGATTATGAATCATTCATGGAAAATCTGAAAATGGAATTTTATAAGGGGTATCGAGGATGAAAATAGAAAAGGAAGCTGAAAAGATCCTAGAGGAATTTTCAAAGGCCCTTGAAAGAGTGCCTGAACTCGAAGAGACGCACTATATCATAGACAATCTTAACAGGACAAGAGTTGACAAGAAAAGGAAAAAAGACCCTGAAAGGATACTGCGGAACGCGCCAGTAGACGAGGAAGGTAATATCATAGTAGAAAGGGGAGAATGGACACAATAAAAGGAGGATGTTAAAGTTGCGTATGAGCCTTCTTCTTGAACTCCAGGATGTCCCAGGGCAACTTGTAGCCGCCCTTGAACCAATAGCCAGTGTAGGTGCTAATATAGTGACCATAATCCATGAAAGGGATGCGAAAACAGGAGCACATGTACCAGTCCAGATAACCATCGAAGGAGATAAAAAAACACTAGACCTTGCAATAGAAAAACTAACAGAAAAAGGTGTTAGGATAATAGAAAAGGATGGAGTGCCACTAAAAGAAAAAATAAACACCATATTAGTAGGTAAGATCTCCGAGGAAGAACTAAAGGGGATAGTGGACAGGATAAACAGTCTCAAGGGAGTTAAAGTCGCTGACCTCTCCCTTAAAATGTCAACCACAAGTTCAACAATCAAAATCACAATGGAAGCAGAACACGAAAGCCTAAACCTCCTAGAAGAAGAGATATACCATATAGGATCAAAGGAAGGACTGCTAGTCATCACAGAAACATAACACCAGGAGGATCATCAATGAAAATCTGTATCATAGGATTCGGCGCCGTTGGCCAAGGAGTTGCAAGAGCCATAAAATCAACAAGGGAAAGACTAAAAAGAAAATACAACCTCAAAATCGACATAGTGGCTGTTGCAGATTCCAAAGGAGCCGCGATACAAGAAAAAGGACTAGACCCCCAAAAGCTCATAGAAACCAAAAAAGAAAAAGGTAGCATAGCATACTATCCAGGATATGGCCATAAAGGCATGGAAGGACTCCAAGTACTCGATGAAATAGAATATGATTGTCTAGTGGAAGTCACACCCACAAATATCATAACCGGAGAACCAGGAAAATCCCTAATAACAAAGGCCATGAATGATGGAAAAGATGTTGTAACATCCAATAAAGGCCACCTATCATTATTCTACGGGGAACTGATCGACTTAGCCAAGGATTCTGGTGTAAATTTCAAATTCGAGGCTTCTGTTGGAGGCGCCATGCCCATAATAAATTTTGCACAGGAGACACTACCCTCCTGTAAGATAAAATCGATAATAGGAATACTTAATGGCACAACCAACTTCATCCTCTCAAGGATGACAGCCGAAGGATCATCCTATGAACAGACATTGAAAGAGGCCCAGGAACTTGGAATAGCGGAAACAGACCCTACACAGGATGTTGAGGGGTTGGATGCGGCTTGTAAATCTGTCATATTAGCGAACGCAGTCCTTGGGAGGGAATGCACCCTAAAGGATGTTGAGGTTACAGGGATCACAAGTATAACACCAGAAGCCATAGAACTTGCAAAAGAGGACGGATACCTTATAAAACTCATAGCAGAAATATCAGATGATATACTGCGCGTAAGCCCAAGGCTTGTGAAGGAAACATCACCATATGCTGTTGACGGCACCCTTAACATGGCAACACTCCGCACAGATCTTGCAGGAGAAGTAACAGTCATAGGCAGGGGCGCCGGCTCACTAGAAACAGCATCAGCAATACTCACAGACATAATAAATATATGGAGAGCCAGACAAGATTGAAAAATATGAAATACGTGATACTCATAGGAGACGGGATGGCAGACTACCCACTACCAGAATTAAAAGGCAAAACACCCTTACAAGTAGCCGAGAAACCCAACATGGACCAAGTAGCCCGAGAAGGAGCTAACGGACTCCTAAAAACAATACCAGATGATATGGAACCAGGATCAGATGTTGCAAACCTCGCCATAATGGGCTACAACCCAAAAAAATACTATACAGGCAGAGGACCTCTAGAAGCCGCCAGCAAAGGAATAAAACTTAAAAAAGATGACATAGCCTTCAGATGCAACTTCATAACAGTCCGAGAAGGTCAACTCATAGATTTCAACGCAGATCATATAAGCACAGAAGAATCATCAAAACTGATAGAAACACTAAACAGACATTCCAGAATAGGTAGATTCTATACAGGTGTAAGCTACAGAAACCTATACATTTACCCAGACAGAAAAGCCCTAAAAGTCAAAACCAAACCACCACATGACATAGTTGGGGAACCCATAAGAGACCATCTACCATCCAATGGACAAACCGCAGAAAAACTAAAAAAAATAATAAAAGAATCCCAGAAAATACTTAAAAACCACCCAACAAACATAAAAAGGATAAAAAAAGGTAAACGGCCGGCGAACATGATATGGCTATGGGGACAGGGCCAAAAACCGGAAATGGAACCACTAAAAGAAAAATATGGTCTTAGGGGCGCTACTATAACCGGGGTGGATCTTATAAAAGGTATAGGAGTCTACCTAGGATTAGACAACATCAAAGTACCCGGAGCAACCGGATACCTCGACACAGACTACAAAGCAAAAGGCAAACATGCAATAAAAGCCCTAAAAGACCATGACATAATCTTCATACACGTAGAAGCGCCTGACGAAGCCGGACACGCGAAAAACGCGAAAGAAAAAATAAACGCAATCGAAAACATAGACTCCAAGATACTAGGCCCACTACTCAACGAATTACCATCATATGAAAACTTCCGACTAGCACTATTAACAGATCATCCAACACCCATCCAAGTAGGCACACACACCAAAGACCCAGTACCATACGCTATCCATGGCAAAAACATAAAAAGAGACAAAATAAAAACATACGATGAAAAATCCGCGAAAAAAGGCAGCCTAGGCCTGTCAATGGCTTGGAATCTCCTAAATAACCTCATAGGGAGTTGATTATCCTGGCAAAGTATATAATCGTAACCGGGGGAGTTGTAAGCTCCATAGGGAAAGGTATAACAGCAGCATCAATCGGAAGAATACTAAGATCATACAAACTAAAAGTTGCAGCCATAAAAATCGACCCATACCTTAACTGGGACTCAGGAACCTTAAATCCATACCAGCATGGCGAAGTCTTCGTAACAGAAGACGGAATGGAAACAGACCTAGACCTAGGACACTACGAACGCTTCCTAGACGTAGACCTACCAGGAGAATCCAACATAACCACGGGAAAAGTATACCTATCAGTAATAGAAAAAGAAAGAACTGGAAAATACCTAGGATCCTGTGTACAGATCATACCCCACATAACAAACGAGATAAAATCCATGATCAGAAGAATAGCCTCAAAAAGCGGGGCTGAAGTAGTCATAGTAGAAGTAGGAGGTACAGTAGGAGACATCGAAGGCCAACCATTCCTCGAAGCATTAAGGCAATTGAGAAACGAAGAAGGATATGAGAACGTTATGTTCATACATGTAACCTATGTACCATACCTAAAGGCTGCCGGAGAATTCAAAACCAAACCCACACAACACAGTACAAAAGAACTCCGCAGCACGGGCTTAGCTCCTGACATGATAATATGTAGGAGCGAAAAACCCATAACAGAACCAATAAAAAAGAAGATAGCACACTTCTGTGACGTTGAAAAAGAAGCCGTGGTGAACGCCCCAGACGTCCGATCAATATACGAGGTCCCATTGGTACTTAACAGGCAAAATGTGGGAGAATACATCATAAAAAGGATAAACCTAAAGGTTAAAGGAGACGGCGACCTCTCAGAATGGGCCAGGATAGTTGAATCCCTGAAGATAAGAGAACCCACAATCAAAGTTGGTATAGTGGGAAAATACGTGGAACTCGAAGACTCCTATATGAGTATAAGAGAAGCCTTGAGACATGCCGCGGCACACTTAGGTGCCAGGGTAGAAATAGAATGGTTAAGCGCCCATAAAAGCCTGAACAAGGAAAAACTTGGAATATTTGACGCGATCCTCATACCAGGAGGCTTTGGTGAAAGGGGGATCAACGGGAAAATATACGCTGCAAAATATGCCCGGGAAGAAAAGGTTCCAATATTCGGGATATGTCTTGGGATGCAATGCATGGTAATAGAATTCGCACGCCACAAAGGCTTCAAGGACGCTCATAGCACAGAATTCAACGATAAAACACCATATCCTGTAATTGACATGATGGAAGAACAGAAAAAGATCAAGAAAATGGGTGGTACAATGCGCCTAGGATCCTACAAATGCAAGCTAAGACCCGGGACACTCGCCCACAAGGCATACAAGAAGGATCTTATAAGTGAAAGGCACAGACACCGCTATGAACTCAACAACGAATACAGAGATGAATTGGAAAAACAAGGTTTAGTTATTGCTGGAACCACACCAGACAATTTCCTAGTAGAAATCATAGAACTAAAGGATCATCCATGGTACCTAGGATGTCAGTTCCACCCAGAGTTCAAATCAAGGCCAAACAAGCCACATCCACTCTTTATATCATTCCTAGAAGCAGCCCTAAAAAGATGATAAAGTGATCCTATGCTTTTATCAGTTTTCATAGCATTAGTGGCTAGTCTATATGCAGCATACACTGACCTGAAAAATGGCATAATCCCCAATAGGTTAACATTCCCACTTATAGGCCTCGGCATATTATTAGATGCTATATTCTCCTACCAGATAGGGGATCTGCTCTTTTTTGTTTATGCGCTGATATTCACAGGGATTATCTTCATTTTTGGTTATATGCTTTGGAGGTTGGGTGCCTGGGCTGGTGGCGATGTTAAGTTGTTCACGGGATTGGCTGCGCTTTTACCATTCCAACCATACTTGTTACGATATTCTGTCATTGGAGTGCCATTTCCTATCATAGCATCCTATCCATTCCCCCTAACATTAATGATTAACAGTATATTGAGTATACTCCCATTCCTCATCATCTTCGTCTTTTATATCGGATTAAAACATAAAAGACACCTACTAGAAGAACTCCTGGAACCTATAAAAGATTATAAGAAAGGCTTAATCCTCTCCCTCATAGTAACATCATCCATAACATTAACATTGATGATAACATCCATTCTACAATTCCAGATCATCATATTAACCCTGATAATAATCTATATTCTCACGATGATGATATCTAAGCTGCCCATGAAACCAAAAATTGCCATAATAACAATCATAACATTATATTCCATATATCAGAACCCAAAATTGACAATAACTGGGATACTGATCCTATGGGCTTCCATAATCCTACTACAAGTTATAAGAAAACTCCTAGGGAAAGTGGCCAGAGAAGCCCTACAAGATGAAATAAAAGTAGAAGATCTTAAAGAGGGTATGATACTAGCCTATAAACTCTACAAAAAAGACGACCAATACTACTTCGATGATAAAAGTTTCCTAGAAAAATTAAAAGAGGCTGCGAAAACCGGAACCCTCCAAAGCCCGGGGAAACTTGTATTAGCATCCATGGCCGCCGGCCTCACGAAAAAGGATATAAAACTCTTAGTTGAACTTTCAAAGACTGGGAAGATCCCGGGGGAGGTTAGGATAAAGAGGGGTGTTCCATTCGCCCCAGCAATATTCATAGGCCTGCTATTATCTCTATTTGTAGGGGATCTTGCAATGTTACTCTTAAAGGTCCTTAGCATGATAAGAGGGATAAGCTAATATACCCTAAATTATAAAAAGGGATACTGTGATAAGGATGGATGATAAAGGCCAAGTTTCATTTGAGTATCTTATGCTAATCCTAATAGGTATAATAATACTTGGAACCGTGACTATACCTTTAATAGGAAGGGCAATAGATGCGAGCAATGATGTTTCAAGGGCTTCAGATGCAAAGGTTGCGGTTGAAAGTATTGCTAACGCTGCTAACATAGTATATGCTAATGGACCCGGAGCCAAGAGAACAGTAACATTCTACGTACCCCAGAATGGGACAATAGGCTTTGATCAGACCAACAAGGTAATATATTTTAGTTTAACTCTAAGTAACAACACAGTAAAGAGTATAAACGCCACCACAGAATATGGTAACATCACACTCAATACTGTGACCTTAACTAGGAGTTGGTATAAAGCCGTTGTCCATTGGCCAAATAGAAACGCGAATATAGTGATCACGATTTCAAAAGTCTCCTGATGGGGGGAATAGATGGGGTTTTTTTCGAGTTTGGGTGACATAGTCATAGCAATTTTCAGACTGTTAGGCACCCTAGTCCTAGAACTTGTAAAACTCCCTGAAAGGATACGATCAGGGAATGTTAAAGAGAAAATTTCAGGGATAAAACTTGAAATCCCAAGGAGAACACCCACGGTGAAGGAGAAAAAGAGTTTTAAGGAGCCTATCAGTGAAACTCTGCATTTTGATCCTGGTGAAAAGGAGAACACTGTTTTAAAGCTTCAGATATCCGCAGCAGCATTCATTATCACATCAATATTATACGCCTTTAACATGATCTCACTTATCATATTCCTTGTTGTGGGTATAATCCTCATTTTATTGATAGCCTATATCCTATATTATCAGATTAGGATAATGTATCCTGATGATTTCCAAGCCTACCGAGACTTTTTTTTAATGTATATTGCAGTAGGTTTCCTGATAATCATAGTTGCAAACAATCCCCTTATTTATAGTCTGTTCTCATTCACCTTATTGCCTTCACTTGGCGTGCTAATAGTTGCATTGATTGCGGTTGCAGCCATCTTCATAATATTCAGGATAAGATATTACAGGGATTACACATTCGGCGAGGTTATAGAAGTTGGTGAAAACACGTCACAGGTAAGGGTAGACTATGATATAAGAGCTAATGTAAAACCCGACATTTACATTGTGGAAAACAACAACTTCAATGTCAAAGAACACGAGATAGTGAAATTATCAATCGAAAGTTCACTATTCAGGGAAAGTAAACCCAAAAAGATAATAGGAAAACAATAAAATTTGGATACTAAAATCCCCCCTTTTGTAAGTGAAACCAAATCAAATCTATAAGATGGTGAACATCCCCCTCCCCACATTACCAAAATGGAGGAGGTTTTCCTAGGTAGTGAAGGATCTCATCTAAGCCAAGCGAAACAAGGTTGTCCCCCCACTCATTTATAAGCATCGGCTCTCATAACCCCAAGCCACCCATAGGGGGACTTCCCACCAACAAAGGACAAATGAGATCTAGTCATCTTTTTCACGTGAAAAGGATTAAATCCCCCCTAAAATCATCACTATAAGGCTAATTAGGAAAATTTATATAAAATATGTGATAAAAAAATCATAGGGATAATATGGATCAGAGAGGGGTTCTATCTACAGATTTTCTTTTAGCCACACTAATATTACTAATAATAATATCAGGGATTATAGGCTTTATTAGCACGGGCATCGACTCTGCTAAGAGCACAGAATTCGCCAAGGCCAAAATGGTGGGTGAAAACGTGGCCAGATCCATAAACATGGTATATGAACAGGGACCTGGAGACGAATTAAACATAACATTACCCGGAGATTTCAATTACGAAATAAAAATAATGAACTTAAATGGTAAAGCGGCTGTCGTGGTCAAATACAATAACAGGGAATCCATATCCTACCTGATACCCAAAGCAAATAATATTGATACCATTACAATGAAACCCAATGAAACCTACAATATTTGCAATGAAGATGGTAATATTAAAATAAGAAAGGTTGCACCATGAGAGAATATAAAGGGCAAATTTCGGCCGAATTCGTCATATTAGCAGGATTCATATTAGTAGTTGCTATAATCATAGCATCCCAGTCCGGCAGCAGCCTAGAACTTGACCAGGTGATGAGCGCAGCGAAAACAGGGACCATAGAAGCCTCAAACGACCTAGCATATAATGGAACAGGTAATCTCATAAGATTCCAGAACATAACATTCAAGGATGGTAAAATCACCATCACAGTATACAGCAAAAAGAGACTAACAGACGATGAAAAAAATTATATCAAAAGAAAGGTCCTAGAATCCATAGGAGAAGCCCTAGGCAAACAAGTGACAGGAGATACTGTGAAAGGCAGATACAACTACACTGTAGAGGTGGTGAATGTCACATGAACGATGAAGGTTTCATATTCACCATCGACAGCATCCTAATGCTAATCCCAATCTTCATAATAATCACAACAATAGCAAGCATCAGCCTAGAAGTACCCCACGAGGCTCCATATTATACTGTGCAGGATGCCATGGAATTACTGGTTCTCCGTGGGGAGAAACCAAATGACACTAATCTTATGACAATAGCAGAGAACATAAGCGCGGGTAATATCAACGGGGCTAAAACCGCCGCACAAAACGATCTGAAACCACTACTTGACAGTTTCAGGATGAATTATAATCTAACCTACTATAATAGTAGCAGCGGCACCTATGATACACTAATAAGCAGTGGAACCATGCCAAGTGATAGAAACGTATACTCTGCCACAAGAAACTATGGTAATGTCATCTTCAGACTCTACATGTGGTGAATAAACATGGATGAAAGAGGATATGTGCTCTCAGGGGTTGGAATGCTACTATTAATACCACTTATGATAATGATCCCCATAGCACTCTCCCTACAAGAGGAGAGTTCACAGATCCCAACCACATTCGTTAAATCAGATGTGGTATTCCGCACCTTTGATAGTATCCGCAATGACATAGAAGAAAAGACCAGTAGATTCGCAGACAACCTATACAATAAAACATACAATTATAATGAAGGCAGTCTATTCGCCGCGGACCTAAGCAACCTTAATAATAATATAAGAGAGGACATCTACAAGGATGCATATAGGTATGTTGTGGATTCTGTGGAAGTAAAACGCAATAACTATCCCATGACTCCTAGCATAGGTAATGAATCTGGTTATATCCCACTCAGTAATGGAATCCAAGTAAATTATACATACGAAAACAGAACACAAAATGCCACTGGCATAATATACTATAAGTATAAGATAACTATAACAGCTAATGTGACAATAGATGTGATTAAATCAAACACTAGACACAAGGAAGCCTATGAATACTCCTTTGTAACCCTAATATTTATCAACACAAACACAACCAGTAATACAACAGCCGAATATCGCGTTAGAGAATTCTTCAATAACTTAAATCAAGCTATAGGTGGCTAAAAAGTGGATGATAAAGGAATGACATTCACAACTGATATTTTATTAGCCCTTATCATAGTAACCATAGTATTAGGGATGATAACAGATCAAATGGAAATATTCTCATATAAAATGGAAGATTTTGTAGGCCGGCAAAGCCTGGAGAGAACCGTAACCGACGCCGCCGATTATCTAATTAAATCACCAGGGAAACCGGAACATTGGGAAAGAGAAAATCCACCATCCTCTGATACGCTTCCAGGCCTTGCGGTTATTGACCGTGGACGGCCAGTCCCAAATTTTCTGCTTAACAAGAAAATAGTTGGGCTTAAATACAACCCGCAACTTTTGGAAAATCTAGTCCATACTAAAAATTATTATCTGGTTATAAAACGTGCTAATGACTCCGCCTCCATAATCGAAATTGGAAGTCCACCACCTTCAAATGCTAAGGAGGTGGCTGTCGCGAACAGAAGTTGTATCTTGGTCCCAGGGGAGGTTATCTTTAGCATGGTAGATTTGATGCATATTAACCCAGCTAATCCAGGGCAAAATGCATTCCTATGGTATTCAAAAGCTGGGAACCCTCCAATATATGTGGGTCCCGGGAATGTGACAACAAGTTCTAATCCAAATTCAAGCTTCTATGTTAATTACACCGATCTTGAATTATATGATTATTATCTGAGAATAGACGCCAATACAGGGGTTAAAAGTGCTGATTATGGGTTTACTGATGGTGATGCTGTTGTAAACGGCACCTATGGAGATTTCGATGATAAAAAAAGGCAGGATGCTATAAATGATGAGTTAGATCGTATTTATGGACAGCCTGGATGGTTAAAGTTTAGGGACCTCAGTGTGGGCGCGTTCATACCAGTTGATGATGACATCAAAAAGGTTCTAGATAAGGGTGGCGGCCCTGACATGAAATTATGGCTCCAAGTAGAATCTAACCCAAATGCTGATTTTGACATAACACTCGTAAGGGTGCTTCATGGTCAAGGATATAATAAAATACCGGTGAAACTCGTACTATATATATGGGAATAAGCTACTCAACCTATTTGAGCCTCTTAACATAGACAATTATTTATAAAGCATGCTAAAAAAGATTAAATTTTGAGATTGTAAAAGTTTAAAGCTGGAGGATGCAAAATTATGGATCTCATAGTAACCTTAATAATGATCATACTCTTTATAATACTTCTAGTCTTTGTATTCTCTGTGGGTCTTATGACTCCAGTTGTTGGTAAAAGGAACATACTATTTGTCATATTTATAGGGTTCATGGTTGGTGTTATTGGAGGCACATTTTTCATCTCACCAGTATATGATGATATACCAGGAATAGTCAGAGGTTTCTATGAGGCCACTTCCAACGCTCCTGAGACTGTTTATGTTGACTTGTCGCATGATGTTGACATCAAAGAGTTTATAGGGGATGTGAGGAGCATTGAAGGCGTTGAAGATGTTAAGATAGAATATATTCTCTTAAAAACTGATAATTTTACCAGCGAACGCGGTGAACTAATAGAGGATGGCATCCCAGTTGTTGATTCTAACGTAACATACTGTAAGGTGGATCCTGGAGGCACTATCATATGTGAGGTTAAAGGGGGTGATCCGCAAGCTACCATCGACAGAATATCAGACTGGCTTATCCTAACCAGTGGCATCTACACAAAATATAGTATAGTGCATGTTTCAATTGACACCCATGCAAATAAAATCAACAATCTACGAGAATATCTCTCATCTAAGGGTATAGCAATAGCCTTTATTAAAGGGCCAACAGAAGAAAAAATTGAAGGTTTAAAGGCTTCCATGCCCCCTAAATCTGCTGTGGTTGCATCCTGCGGTTTAATCGGGATTTTAACAGGTCTCGCGGGCATATTCATAGATAGTATTATGGCTTTCCTATCTGCGATCAAAAAGAGACTGAGGAGATAAAAAGATTGAATGCTGCTGTACTCTATTCTGGGGGTAAGGATAGTACAATGGCACTCTACAGGGCAATTGAAAATGGTGATAATGTGAAATGCCTAGTGTCCATGGTCTCAGATAATCCATATTCATATATGTTCCATGTCCCCAATATAAGATGGACCCAACTATCAGCTAAGGCCCTTGGCATACCCTTATTTGAAGGTTCGACAAGGGGTGTGAAAGAAGAAGAACTAGAAGACCTTAAAAGACTCCTTAAAGTGCTCGCGGATCGTGGAATCGAAGTTTTATATTCAGGTGCTCTTTATTCCAATTATCAACGGTCAAGGATTGATAGAATCTGCCGAGAGGTTGGACTCGTCTCAAAAACGCCGCTCTGGCATGTGGATCCAAGAGAATATATGATGGAGATTATAAGTCTGGGTTTTGAGGTTATAGTAACTGCTGTTGCAGCTGAAGGCCTTGACAAGTCCTGGCTTGGACGTGAAATAGACCAGAACATGTTAGATGACCTGGAAGAGTTAAATAGGAGGTATGGTGTTCATTTGGCATTTGAGGGTGGTGAGGCCGAAACATTCGTCCTTGATGGGCCAATATTTAAAAAGAGGATAAGGATACTTGAGTTTGAGAAGAAGTGGTTTGATGATAGTGGCGTTTTGGAGATAAGAGACGCTATACTAGTGGATAAGGGCTAGTTTGCTTGGGGTTCGTCTTCAATTTTGGGTGCTAGCCAGTCTATAACCTCTTTTAGGTTCTCTGATATGATTTCTATTTTTATATCACCGAGAGATGATATTTCTTCTTCTAGTATGTTGGTTTTTCCTATGAACGCGGCTTGTTTGTTAAGGTAGAATGTTGTTTTTGGGCCTATACGGTTTTCGTATAATATTTTTCTTGCTGTTGAGCGGATTCTTCTTTTTTCCAGGGATTCTTTAAGTTCTTCTAGGGCTTCTATCCCACCTTCTCCTTTGATTGATTTGTCTGTTTCTTTGATTTTTATTTTGGGGAATATGTTAAGTATGCTTTCTAGGACTTTTCTGGGATTTTCTGTTGCTTTTATAGGAGTTTCGATTTTAACTTCACATTCCAATAATTTCCCTCCCATTAGGAGTTTCTTGTAACCTTTTTTAATATTCTTTTTGTGTTTTCTTTGAATTTCTGTAGTGATCCTTCGTTTATGATAATATAATCTGATGTTGCTATAACGTCTCCGAGGCCGAATCCGAGTTCTCTCTGGTCTCTTTCTATGAATTTTTTGTAGTCTTTTGTGTCGTCTTTTCTTCCCCTTTTTTGTAGGCGTTTGAATCTTGTCTTTCTAGTTGAGAATATTGATATTATCTTGAATCCTTTGTAGTGTTTTTTGAATACTTCCACTTCATAGGGGCTTCTTATACCCTCAATAAGTATTTTTTTCTTGTTTTTTATTTTGGGGATGCATTTTTCTGCTATTATATATTCGCCTTGTTCTTTTCTTAATTTGACCGCTACTTTACCGGGGTCTTCACCCCTTTTGGCTGCTTCCTCCCTTATAATGTCACCCATCCTTATTATATGGTATCCCATTTTCTCCGCAATCCTTGAAACCACTCCTTTACCAGATCCTGGCATCCCAGCCACTCCTATAACCTTCATTCAAGCATCCCCATCCCTTTTCTAGTGTCTATCAGACTTAACATGTCTTCTAGGTTTTTTTTATTATCGAATCCTTTTAGGATCTTTTTTAGTTCATCTTTTTTGTAATCTTTAAATTTTTTCACATATTTTATTAGGAGGGGTATGGCTCTTACTATGTTGTCTGTGATGCTTATATTAGCCATCCTAGATGTCCTTGAGAGGGGGTTGAGATCTATGGTTATAATGGTTTTATCAGCTTTTCGGAGTATCTCTGCACGGTCCCCGTCTTCTAATGGTACTAGAACAACATCTGCAGTGTATATCCCTTTTGGGCTTGCTGTGGCCCTCTTACTCTTTATGTCTTTGAGGTATTTGAGTTTTTCCCGGTCTGTGCCAAGAACTTCCATTGCACCGGCTTCTTTGAGGGTTTTTTCTATAATTTCAACCCTTTGAGGGGTTCTGTGAAAGAGGTTTATCTCTATCTTGGCATCTAGTAACCTTGAAAGTTCAACCATCTCCTTTGGGACTAGAGCAGCTGTATTACCATTCACTGATAATACGGGATTCTCTGCTAATAATAGTGTTGCCGCGGCTGCTTTAATTGCCCTGATTGCAGGTTTTCTGGTTTTTTCCCCTATAAGGTAGTCGAAGGCTTCGCCTCTGCCATGGGCTATGATACCAGCGTCTGCGAGCAAGCCCTTATGATAGGCTTTTAGGATCTTTTCTCTCAACTTTAATGATTCATAACGTGGATGTCTTTTGTCGATCATTAGATTATGATTCAGTCAGCTCAACACTATAAAATTTACTTATATACTGGATAAAATAGAAATTGTTGTTGGTGATATTCTATGGCAGAAGAAATTGAAATTAAAAAGAAATCCAAGCACAGGTGGGGAATCTGGCTTGGAGGCATATTCCTACTCATAGGTGTTGTATGGCTCCTTGTTGCCCTTGGCATTATACCAGCAGCTTATCTGCGTTTTTGGCCGCAGATTCTCTTAATAATCCTAGGAATCCTTATAATAGCAAAGTCTTTGAGGTGATAATAATGTTTGATTTGATGAAACGTTTATCAGAGGCAAATGGCATATCAGGTTTCGAAGATGAGGTAAGAGAGATCATTAAAGACGAATTAGAAGGGCGAGTAGATAATATAGAGGAGGATAATCTTGGAAACCTTATAATGACCAGGGAAGGCGACTCCGATGCCCCTAGTGTGATGCTAGCGGCTCACATGGACGAGATAGGTCTTATGGTTCGTTATATAGACAAGAAAGGGTTCATAAGATTTTCCAAGATAGGGGGGATAAATGATCAGATGCTCCTAAACCAGCCAGTGGAAATCCATGGAAAAAAAGGTAAGATAACAGGAGTTATAGGTTCCAAGCCACCCCATCGGATGAAACCAAAAGAGAGAAAAAAGGTTACAAGCTATGAAAAGATGTTTATAGATATAGGGGCGAAATCAAGGAAAGAGGCTGAGAAACTTGTAGGGGTGGGAGACCCTGTAACATTCAAGGCACCATTTAATAAACTCCAAAATGGGCTTTTCACTGGAAAAGCCCTTGACAATAGGATTGGCTGCCTACTCCTAGTAGAAGTTCTAAAATCTGTTAGATCCAATGCAACAATATATGGTGTGGGTACAGTACAAGAAGAAGTGGGTCTCAAAGGCGCCAGAACCTCTGCATTTAAACTAAACCCTAACATGGCCCTGGCACTTGATGTTACCATATCAGGGGATCATCCAGGCATTGAAGAAGAGGATGCTCCTGTCAAACTTGGTAAGGGACCTGGTATAGTTTTAACTGATGCAAGCGGTAAGGGTATCATCACCCATAAAAAGATCAGGGATTGGCTTCTTTCAACTGCAAAAGAAGAGAACATACCTGTACAGTTAGAGGTGAGTGAGGGTGGTACAACAGATGCAACTGCAATCCATTTAACCCGTGCAGGTATACCAGCCGGTGTGGTGTCAGTACCTACAAGGTATATTCACACACCTGTTAGTGTTGCGAGCATGGACGATATCAAAAATACTGTGAAGCTCCTTATAAAGGCCCTTGAACGCCTCTAAAAAACTATTCATATTTTATCTTTTCTGTTATCTCTATCCCATTCTCACCTATCTTATATGGTACGAAATCTACTGGGGTTCTTGTGCTCCTCATCTTAATAATATCCATAACCCTTTCTCTCCTACCAGTGTAGGGGTTCTCCCTCTTCAGAAGGTTTATAGCACCATAAACTGAAAATAATGCTATCTCGTTAAATTCCCTGGCAGTTGCGCTGTCAAGTATTATTAGACTTGTTATATTCCTCTTTTTCAACTCATATACAAGGAAATCGAACCTATTCCTGAATTCATATGGTGTTAAATCTCCTGTGTGACTTCCAAGGTTGTCAATGATAAGCACCTTGGTATCGGCTGAGACCTCATCTAGGAATCTTCCAATGTCTTCTTCCATGGATTCTATGCCTATCTTCATCTCAGCCTCGGTAATCATGGCTCTTACACCAGCAAGGCTCACTATCTCTAGACTGCCACTTTCTATTAGTTTTTTCATGTCCCAGCCAAAAGAGTTGCACTGAAACTTGAGATCGGTTTCATCCTCCTCTGTTGTAACATAGACAGTCTTGAGACCATCACTTGCACTTTTTATGGCGAATTGCAAAGCCATTATAGTTTTACCAGAGCCGGCATCCCCTATTAGGAGTATGCTACGGGCTACTGGGAATCCTCCTATTATCTCATCCAAGTCTTTTATACCAGTACTTATCCTTTGGATTTTTTCCATAAAATAAACCTCCCCATATATGTGGAATTCGAATTCAAGGTTTTCCCATCTTGAAGTTTGTATCACGTTTCCTTTGATTTTTGTCCATGTGAAGCTTCTCACAAGCATTGTCCTGAACATCAGGGCAAAGATTGGGTTTACTTTGGTATCGTCACTCCATGGGAATGTTAGGAACTCTAGTTTGTAATAGTCTTTTTCTTCTTTGATTCTTGTTTTTATTCCAAGGTTTTTGAGGAATGATTTCAACCATGCGATATAGGCGTTGAAGACTTTTTCAGTGTCCATTTTTCCCTTTTTGATCTGTGATAGAAGCCCTTTTCTTTTCATATGCTCGTTGAATGAAGGTTTTAGGTTTTCTTCGAATTTGTCCGCGAAATTCCTTATTATGGTGTTTCTTAGTTGTGGAGGGACTGTTGATGCGAATACTGGGATTGCTGATAAAAGGAAACCATATAATTCTCTTGTTGATTTTTCCTTGATCAATTTTAACCTTCTTTTCTCGGCTTGCAACTTAGCTGTTATATCATGTCCTATAATCTGTATAAATTTCTCCCTGTTTTTTATGGTGGAAGCGTATAATTCAAGGTAGTGTTCTCTCCCGTCCTTGTCTCTTATTTTCACTTCCAGTGGCTCTAGATGATCCTTGAATGGTCTTATAATATCCATAAGTTTTTTGAACTCTTCCCGGCTGATAATACCCATCTTTTTGAGGATGCTAACATGCCTATTATAACATTTTTCTCTTGGAAGCCTTGTAATCCTCTCAAAGGCATCATTAAGGAATATTATCGTTTTTTTCTTGTTTAGGAGGATGATAAGGTCTGGTGAGGATTCTGCTAGTTTTCGGTATCTTTCCTCGCTTATCCTAAGCTTTGAATCCATCTTATGTTTGTAGATGGCAACTTCGATTGTACTGTGCAGTTCCCTGTCTTCGAATGGTTTTATAAGGTAACCGAAGGGTTCTGTTACCTTAGCCCTCTCAAGAGTCTCCCGGTCAGAGTAGGCTGTTAGATAAACCACTGGAATATTATAGTCTCTTTTTATGATCTCGGCGGCTTCTATCCCATCCATTTCACCTTTTAGTATGATGTCCATGAGGACTAGGTCTGGTTTCTTCTCTCTTGTAAGTTCTATGGCTTCCTCCCCAGAAACTGCTATATCCACAACCTCATAGCCTAGTGCTTCGGCCCTATGTTTAATGTCTAGGGCCACTATACTTTCATCTTCAACTACTAACAGTTTTATGGCCAGAAGATCCCCTCCAGTGGGTAGTTGATGTTTTATCCACACATTTTTTTCTATTTATATTGTTAATTTGAATATTTTCATTGGGAGATTGCCATAGACTATTTGGGTTTCTGTCCATTGGTAGTCTAGTTTTGTCGCGGTATTCTCTAGGATTTTATCTTGTGGTGTTAGTAGGGTTATCCTACCATTTTCTTTTAGGGTTTTCTTTGCAGTTTTGAGGAAGTTATGGTAGAGTTTTTCTATCATGGATTTTCTCCCGATTCTGATCCCGTAGGGTGGGTTGGTTATGATGACATCGGCTTCTTGGATGTGTTTGTTTAGGTGTTCGGCGTCGCCTTGCATGACCCTGATAAAATCTATTCCAAGGTTGGATAATGTCTTTTTACAACCTTCAATGTGTTTTTTGAACTTTTCAACACCTAAGATTTTGAGGTTCTGGTTGAATGGTAGTTTATCTCCTTTTTTGATGGAACCTGGTGGGATGTTGCTCCCTATTAGGGCTGCTTCGACTAGTATTGTCCCACTCCCACACATTGGATCTACGAGTATCTCCTCGGGCCTCCAATCGGATATTTTGAGTAGTGCGGCTGCTATTGTTGGGTTGAGTGGTGCTGGGTGCTGGTATACTCTGTAGCCTCTTCTGTGAAGGCCTTTATCTCCTGTGGTGTCGACTCCTACAAGTAGAAGGTTGTTGATTAATTCGACTCTAATTATAACATCTGGGGAGTCTAGGTTTACTCTTAGACGTTTTTTCATTGAGGAAAAGTAACTTTTTATGACTGCGTCCCCTGCTATCCTGGCGATGTCCATGGAGTTGAAGTCATGGACACCCACTCTTTTTGTTCTTATAGCGAAACTTTCACTAGGCTCTATAAATGAAAAATCAATACTTTTAATTTTTCTGTGGATATCTTCGAGTCCTGTGACCCTGGCAGATTTGAGTAGTAGTATGATTCTTTCACAGGTTCTTGCATGGTAATTTATCTTGTTGATTAACCCCTTTTCACATTTAAAATATACCCTACCTTTGTCTGTTTTTTCTATTTCACCTCCAAGTTCCCGGATTTCTGCTGCTGTCAGCTCTTCTAATCCTATCTGCGTCGTGGCATACAATTCCATCTTTTGAGGCGATAACTGACTCATTCTCCGCTTTTGAGGAACATGTAAATGATATAGGCTATTATGAGTATTATTATGACTGGAAGCAGCCATATAATCACATAGAAAGCCACAATTGCAAGTATCACCGCAACTATCAAATATATAATATCTCTTAGTTCCATATGATATCTTATATCTACTACTATTAATAATAATTTCCCTAATATATTGATACAAGGGGTAAGATGATGATATTCATTGTGAACAATCATGGCCAATACAACCATAGAATCCATAGGACGCTAAGATACCTTAACATACCATCAAAGATGATACCCAACACTATACCAGTTGATACTCTCCTAGACAATGAACCAGAGGGTATCATAATAGGCGGAGGACCATCAATAGAAGAAGCCGGAAACTCCATAGAATATATAAAAAGGATAGAAGTGCCCATACTAGGCATATGCCTCGGCCACCAACTAATGGCACTAGCATTCAATGGTAAAGTAGCTAGTGCAGAAGCTGAAGAATACGCCCAAATAGAAATAGAAATACTAGATGAAGATGACATATTCAAGGGCCTCGGAGCCCATATGAGTGTATGGGCCTCGCACAAGGATGAAGTTAAAATTCTACCAAGAAATTTTAAGATCCTTGCAAGATCAAATATATGTGAAATAGAAGCCATGAAACATGTTAAAAGGCCACTTTATGGCGTGCAGTTCCATCCAGAGGTCCACCACACACCCGAAGGTCCTATGATATTCAAAAACTTTTATAATGTATGTGAAGGTGTAAGATAATGTTCAATCCATCGGAATTCATAAAAAACGCGATAGAAGATATAAGGGAAACCGTAGGTGATGGGAAGGCAATAATAGCGCTCTCAGGTGGTGTTGACAGTTCAGTCGCGTCAGTGCTCGCCAGCAGAGCCATAGGAGACAGACTAGTAGCAGTCTTCGTAGATCATGGCCTTCTAAGGGAAGGTGAAGCAGATTATGTTAAGGAAACCTTCAGCGACCGCCTTAACCTACTATTCATCGACGCATCAGAAAGATTCCTAAAAGAACTCAAAGGCGTCATCGACCCGGAAGAAAAACGCAGGATAATCGGAAGAGTATTCATAGAAGTCTTCGAAGAAGTCGCAGAGGAAACAGGCGCAGAATACCTAGTCCAGGGGACAATAGCACCCGACTGGATCGAAAGCGAAGGTAAAATAAAATCACATCATAACGTCACACTACCACACGGCCTAGTCTTGAAGATAATCGAACCCCTAAGGGAACTCTACAAAGATGAAGTCCGCATCCTCGGCAGAAAACTAGGCCTACCAGACAAGATAATCAAAAGACAACCATTCCCAGGCCCTGGACTTGCCGTGAGAATAATAGGTGAAATAACCCCAGCGAAAATCAAAATATGTAGAATGGCCAATGCTATAGTAGAAGATGAGGTAATAGGCGCGGGATTAGATGAGAGGCTCTGGCAATACTTCGCAGTATTAACAGATACCATGGCCACAGGCGTGAAAGGTGATATGAGAGACTTCGGCTACCTAATCGTTTTAAGGATGGTTGAATCAATAGACGCCATGACAGCCCAGGTACCAGAACTGCCATGGGAACTCATAAAAAGGATATCAAAACGTATAACAGCCGAGATACCAGAGGTGACGCACGTAGCTCTCTCAGTGAGTGATAAACCCCCAAGTACCATAGAATTCGCATAAAATTTTATATGGAGATTATTCCAATAGATAAAATCATGATGAAGTTTAGCACACCACTACCAGGAGACACAGAATCACTTAAAAAAATCATAAAAGAACTGAAAGGAGACATATACGAAGTTTACATGGCAGGCCCATCTGAATTCATGGGCAGCGGCCGGGCAACACTACATTCACCCCTAATAGAGGATATTGGAAGACAAGTATCCTATGCACATAAACATAATATCAAATTCAAGCTCATATTAAACCCCTCATGCCTATCAGGACAACAACTAACCTCTAACGGATATAATATTTTTAGGAATTATTTTGAAGAACTAGAAACATTAAATGTGGATGCTGTTATAGTCTCGGATCCATACCTAGTAGAGATGCTATCAAAGGATCTGCAAAACCTCCAAATTGGAGTATCATGCATAGCACACGTAGACTCGTCACAAAGGGCCAAATTCTTCGAAGATCTCGGAGCGGATGAAATAACAATTGACACGAACATCAACAGACACTTCGACCTCTTAGAATCCATAAGAGATTCTACAGACTGTGAATTGAAGGTTATAGCAAATGAGGCATGCCTATACAAATGCCCATTCCGCTACTCACACTTTAACCTATTCTCACATATTACAGCATCACCACAGATAGCCATCATAGGAGACTACTACTTCGAAAAATGTATTTCACTCAGAGTCAGAGAACCCACCCTAATAATAAGATCCCCATGGATAAGACCAGAAGATGTCCCTGAATATGAAAAGATAGGCATCGACATAATAAAAATTTCTGGCCGGGCAAACACCACACAATGGATAATAGACACAATGAAAAGTTACACCAGTGGACATCACAAGGGCAACCTCCTAGAATTATTAGATTGTCCAAACGAATTAAGAGACCACTTCCACATACCAAACGAGAAACTTGAAGGTGCCATAGAACAATGGAAAACTTGTAAGAAGCTATGCCATAAATGTAATTTTTGTGAAACCCTCGCCAAGGAATTAATCCTTAAAAGAAGGGATATAGGATGAACAAAACAATAATGGAGTTGTCCCATGCACGAGACCAGATCGAGGACACACTCCAAGCCTTAACTGGTAAGGCAATATTCGTCCCAGAAGTTAAGGTCTTTAACATGGCATGCGGCTGCAGAGGATTACTAGCAGATCTCAGAGGCCTTGAAACAGAAGAAGCAGAAGTCTTCCGCAAAAAAATAACAAAAACCCTAAAAGAAACCCTGAAAAGATTAGACATCAAAACAGACATGATATATGCAAGGAACTTCCCAGGAACCTACATGGTCGTTGGCATAACAGCCAGAAAATTCTGCGGAAGATGCAAAAGAGAACTAGGAAGCCTAAGTTCACGCCCAGACATAACAATACTTAAAGGCTAAAAAAAACTATGATCAAAAACGATCTTAGAGTAGCTTGGAGACTATCAACGCAACCTCCTCAAGGAAACTCCTATCAACCTCATTAAAGGCCCCGGGCTCGTTACTGTCAACATCAAGAACCCCAAGGATCCCATCAGCCCTCTTTATGGGGACAGCTATCTCAGATTTAACACTCTCATTACATTGAAGATAATCCTCATCCTCCGAAACATCAACAACAATAGAAGCCCTACCAGTTCTCGCAACTCGGCCACAAACCCCACTATCTATAGGTATCCTAACATGTGGAGTGACCGGACCCCTATAGGGGCCTAATATAAGCTCATCATCCTCTAGCAGATATATTCCAACCCAATCAAAATATGGGATCCTTGAAAGCAATCCTATTATCTCATCAACTGACATATCTGCCCTGATTTCTCCAAGAACCCCATCAAGGATGGTCTTTTTAGTGGCTTTCATCAAAGATTATATTAGGATCCAACTTCTATAAAATTTTTCTGATGATAAAATCAAAGTATCTCTACCTTGAAAAGCTTACGAAGAATATCAGGTTAAAATTTTCAAATTTTGATAGGGAACTTGAAGGATTCACACCACCATCAGTTTTCATCGGAGCCTATAATTATCCAAGGGTCTATGCAGGGCCCCTTGTAACATCCCAGGGTAGTGATGTTCATCTCATGGACATGCCAGAAGAATGGATACCACAGGGTAAAAGTATCCATGAGATCATAGAATATCGTCTCAGTCTTGTCAGGGGCAAAAGAAGAGTTCATGTTAAGGGCCTTGATGACAAACTTGTTGAAAAACTTCAAGAGATAACACTTGCAAGGTCGCCTGTTGACAGCGAAGTGATATTCTCACATAAGCCGCGTGGCATGCAGTTTTTTGGGGATGAACACCCTCCACATGGACCAAGCGCCCCAATGGAGGACTTCCAAGTTGATAATGTGAGATGGGATCGGCACCTTGAAAAGACCTATTATGACAGCGACCTTAAAGCATCAGATGCAATATACAACCTTTATAGGATGGGTGTGCCCTTCTCCTCTATACAGAAGGCTCTTTCAGTGGGTGCTCTTGGCATTGAAGGGAGACGCAAACTTGTCCCTACCCGTTGGTCTATAACAGCCTGTGACAGTATAATAGCAGACAGACTCCTTAGAAGGGTTAAGGAGTATGAGATTATCGACTCCTATAAGATATATGAATTTGAAAGTTTTAATAACAGGTATATTATAATATTGACACCTACAAGATGGCAATATGAATGGATGGAAGCCTTCCTTGGGGTTTTAGGATCTGAAAAGCTTATATTCTCTGATCATGAGATTGGAGGTTCGAAGAGGGGATATTCTAGGGTTGGGGGTTGTTATTACAGTTCGAAGATGGCTGTTCTTGACGCTCTTGATCGTGAAGAGAAACAGGCCGGTGCGATAATATTGAGGGAAGCATACCCAGGATACATACCATTAGGTGTGTTCAATGTACGTGAAAACGTTAAAAGTGCAATGAACCAAACACCAATAGAATTTAACAGTCTCGAAGGCGTTTTAGAGTATATTAAGGGACGTTTAAAACTTGGAGTTGACAGGTATATACTGGAAGGTTGCCTTCTCAAGGAAACTAGTAGACAGACAAGCCTCGACGAATTCACAGGGAGGGATAAAAAGTATTAGACCTTAAATTTAGAAGACCATCAAAAGCTGCTAGAAAAGCCATCTGCAAAGTTGCTATGGAACCATACAAATCAAAGAGTATCCTAAAAGAAGTTGAAAACAGAATAGTTGAATTCACTGGACATCAGACAGTTAAAATTGTGAATAGTGGGAACGCCGCCCTACTAATCGTTATGAACAATCTACCCCCACCTTTCCTCATACCAGATGAAGGCGGCTGGAGAGGCTTCAAACAAATCCCAAAACTACTCAATAAAAAAACCATAACATTAAAAACTCGCCTAGGCATCATAGAACCTGAAACACTTGAAACCATATTCAGGGATAAGAAGCCATCAGCACTTTTTCTCACAAGTTTCGCGGCTTATACAGCTGAACAGCCAATCAAGGAAATCTATAATATATGCTCTGAAAATGGTGTGATGCTCGTTGAGGACGCTTCAGGGAGTATAGGCGACCCTGAAGGTCGTCTATGTAACAGTGACTATAATCATGTTATAATAGCCTCAACAGGATCCCCTAAGATAGTGAATGCTGGTGGAGGAGGCTTCATAGCAACCTCAACAAGGAGAATACTCGAGGATAATATACTTTTAAGGACCTTGAAAGTTGACCCTTATCTTCCAGCCGCCATAAACGCGGAACTTAAAAAGGCGCCGCACACCCTCAAAAAGCTCCTTAAAGCCACAAAATACATTAAAACCAGGCTGGGAAATGTTTACCATCCAAAGAGCAGAGGTGTGAACGTGATCATACCCTCGGAAAACCCTAGAAAAGATGCTGCAAAACTCCGGGAGATGATAAAAGTGGATGGTAACATTTTAACGGTCTGTCCAAGCTATGATCGTCTGAAAAGGAAGGCCATTGCAGTTGAGATAAAAAATTTAGAGATAGAATCTCTTAAAAAGGACAACCTGGATACCCTGGTAGAGTTGATAGCATCTATGATTCGAGGATGAGTAGGGTTGTGCGCTCCATAAGAGCCCCTGTAACACCTACAAGTTTTATCTCATTCTCTGTCAGACCATATAATCTTTTAAGGTACTCTGTGTCTGGTTCAAGCACGCTATCGTCCCGTTCAAATATCCCTGATAGTTCATCTAACTTATCCTGAGAGTCTATGAGGACCGCGCATATGTCCATCAGCCCCTCTTTTAAGCCAACCATCTGAAGGGCTTTGTCTATTTGTCTTGTGGCCGCAGTCCTCAAACATATTTCTAGGCCTATGTCCTTTGCTATGTTCTCTCCCCTCTGGAATGCTTTAATTGCATGGATAGTGGAATGTAAAACATGTTCTCTACCAGCCACGGCCCTTGCGTCCATTAACTGGACGATCCCACCTTCTAGGCTGGCTAGGATTTCATCTATTTTTTTTATTTCGCCTTTAAATCCTAGAATCTTAATATTGGTCATGTTTTCTTCCTTTCATTTGCTAATAGGCGGTTAACTCCACTTATGAATGCCTCTACACTGGCCATTATAATATCTGGTTGGGTGCTTCTTGCACTTATGATCTTATCTTTGTATCTGAGTTTTATTATCACGTCGATAAGGGCATCTGTACCTCCTGTTATGGCATCAACGTGATATTCCTCCAATTTTATATCAGCAAAATCCTCCAAACTCTTTTTTATAGCTACTATGGCCGCGTCAACAGGTCCAACACCTATACCTGCTTCTAGGATCTCCTTTTCATTTACTCTTAGTTTTACTGATGCTGTTGGAGTGACTTTATTCCCGGAGACTACTGTGACTTCTTCTAGGTTCACCATCTTGTCTTCTACGATGCCTAGCACGTCTTCTGCTATTGCCTGAAGATCCACATCTGTCACACATTTACCCATGTCACCTAGAGATTTAACCCTTTCAAATATCTTTTCTAGTTGTCTTTCATCGACTTTTAAATCGAATTCTTCCAATTTTTCTTTCAAGGCGCTTGTACCGATATGTTTGCCCATTACGAATCTTCTCTTACGACCCACAAGTTCGGGTGTTATAGGTTCATATGTTTCAGCTTTTTTAAGCACACCATCAACGTGTATGCCTGCTTCATGGGCGAAAGCGTTTTCACCTACTATGGCCTTATTAGGTTGGATATATACGCCTGTGAGTCTTGCAACCATCTTGGAAATGTCATATAACATTTTTATATTAATGTTAGTTTTGACTTCATAGAGGGAGTAAAGGGCCACTACCAGTTCCTCGAGGGCTGCGTTACCAGCCCTTTCACCTATACCATTTATTGTTGCGTGTACTTGGCTTGCGCCGGCCCTGAGGCCCATGAGTGAATTTGCAACTGCTAGTCCGAAGTCGTTATGGCAGTGCACACTTAGGGGTGCTTTAAGTTTTGAAAGTTCGCCATAGAATTTGTAGGCTCTTTCTGGTGTTAGGATCCCCACGGTGTCGCATGCGCAGATTCTTTCGGCTCCTGCGTTTATACCTTCTTTTAGTATTTCTTTTAGGAATTTCATGTTGCTTCTTGTGGCGTCTTCGGCTGAGAATTCTATGATTAATCCATGGTCCTTTGCATATTGTATGGCTTCTATTGCGCTTTCTTTTACTTCTTTTTGGGTTTTTCTGAGTTTTTCTTTGATATGTAATTTTGAGGTTGGGACTACTAGGTGTATGCTGTCAACGTCACATTCTAGTGCAGCGTCGATGTCTCCTTTTAGGGGGCGTGCGAAGCTGCATATTTCGGCGTTTAATCCCTCTTTTGTGATCTTTTTCATGGCTTTTCTTTCGCCTTCTGATGTTATGGCTGAGCCGGCTTCGATGATGTCAACGCCAAGATCGTCTAGTCTTAGTGCTATTCTAAGTTTTTCTTCTGGTGTTAATGAGACTCCTGGTGTCTGTTCACCGTCTCTGAGTGTTGTATCTAATATTTTCACTCGCAAGATCATCCCCCTAACTTCTCTTTTTTATTATGTGTATGATCCTAGTGAGGCTTTTATGCATTCTTATGGCATGTTTTTCTTTTATTGTGAATTTTTCATCTATTATTTCTTCTAGGTGGAATGGTGTTGCTATGCATATTCTTCCATCTTCTTGGAGGTTATGTTTTGCTGTTTTGAAGAATTCTCTATAGAGTTTTTCTTGTTTTTCTCCGCGTGTTGAGGCGGATATACCATATGGTGGGTCTGTTACAATGGCCTTCACGGGCTTTTCTAGTCTGAGTTTCCTGGCATCGGCCCTTATAAGTTCATAGTCTTTTATACCATAATATTTAAGGTTTTTTTCCGTTCCTTTAACCATTTTGGGGTCTATGTCGGCTCCGATGATCCTGGCCCCTATTATGCCTGCTTCTATGAGTATGCCTCCTGTGCCGCAGAATGGGTCTAGTAGTGTTTCCCCTTCTTTGACACTTGAAAGGTTGACCATGCACCTGGCAAGTTTCGGGCTCATTGAACCGGGATAAAAGAATGGCCTTTTATGCGGCTTTACCCTGTTAAAGTGTTTCTTGTCGGTTTTATATAATCTTTTTGTGATAAATATTTTATCTTTTTTTATGATCGGGCGGATTATTGTCCTGGGATTTTCTAGGTTTACTTGGAGGTGTGGATGTTTCTTTTTTATGATGGTGCCTATTTTTTTTTCTATGAGTGGGGATTCTATTGGGGTTTTGTCCATTTTTTTTACTCTGACTGCGAAGTTGTCCTTTATTAGTTGTTCCCATGGGAGTTTTTTTATATTGTTGATTTCTTTTGTTGTGGATATGAGTTGGCATATTTCGTGTGTGTAGGCTAGTCTGGAGAGGGTTGGGATTTTCTCTGGTGGGATGTCTATTATCATTATTTTGTTTTTGTGATATTTTATCTTGTATTCTGTTTCTAGTAGATTCTTGACTTCGCTTGCTGGTAATGTGTTATGTTCGCCTGATAAAATCAGTGCTATTTCCATAGTCTTGTCACCTTATTCCAGATGAAGGATGGTATCATTGATTGTATTAGGCCTCTTTTTAGGAATTCTTGTATTAGTGGTGTTTGTTTGTCCATGTCACCATACTCTGATATTATATTTTCGAGGTTCTTTTCTTTAATTTTTAGGATGAGGTGGTCTAATCCTTTATTGTCTAGGAGTTTGAAGGTTTTCTGCACTCTGAGTTGGTTTTTGATTTCGTTTCCATAGATTTCATGGTATTTTTCATCGTATTTTTTAAGCAGACTAGGATCTTCTTTATCCAAGGCCTCCTCTATGGTTTCAGCGGCGATTTTCGCGGCTTTGAAGCCCATTACCAGGCCTCCGCCGGTGGTTGGTTTTACTTGGCTGGCTGCGTCGCCTATAAGGATGCATCTGCCCTTGTATAGTTTTTTGTTTGGGTTTGCTTCTGGTATGTTTCCTTGATATTTTTCAAGTATCTTGAATTGGGTTGAAAAAGTTTTTATGAATTTGACTAGAAAACTCCAGGGTTTCCTGGATTTTGAGAAGAAGCCGATTCTTGTCATTGTCTCAGATAGGGGTATTCTCCAGAGGAATCCTGGGCTGATATCTGCGTTGATTTTCAAGTCGAGGAATTCTGGGTTCATTCTAGTGTCATTGAATTCTATAAGGTATTGTCTTGCGAGGAACCCCCTTTGATTTGGTTTGAATCCCATTGCATTGACGAGGATGGGGGCTGATAACTTATCTTCATTGTTTATTGTTATTTCACCCTTGTTATGGTCGATTTTTGTCACTTTCTTGTTTTTTAGGAGTTCGGCTCCGCTGGAGACGGCCTTCTCTGCTAGATATTGGTCGTAGGATATTCTGTCGATTACATAGGCCTCCACATTATCCTTGGAGATTTTTATGGTGTGTTCTGAGGGTGAATGTATAATCGCGCCTTTCACTTTGTTTATTATGAACTTGTCTGGTAGTATGTTAACTTTTTTTATCTTCCAGGATACTAGTCCCGCGCATTGGAGGGGTAAGCCTACTATACTCTTCTTTTCGACTAAGGCTACTTTGAAGCCTTTATCTGCTACTAGTCTTGCGAGTGTGGATCCGCTTGGACCGGCTCCTAGAACGAGAACATCATAATCCCACATTTAGATCCTCCACCATCTCCCCCTTGGAATCACCTTAATCTTTTGAATTTATCTGAATGTCTTTTGAGTGGTGACCCACCACTTGGATGTTTATCCCTCTCTGATCTCTTTTCATGGGATGCTCTCCCATAGTCTCCTCTCATCAACTGGTTTATCATTTGGTTTATCCTTTGTGGGTTTGGGGCGTTTTCTAGGATTATTGGTGTGTGTTCGTGTCCCCCGAATATTTGAATGTCAGCTGCTGACATTAAACGTTCTAGGAAGGTCTGGGAGAATATCACATCCACTATCTTATCATAGTAAATGTAGGAGATTTCTCGTTTTATTAAACCTTTTTCTATGATAACTCTTTGATCGGTTAGAATGTACCTTGTATACTTCCAGGATATGAGATATATTATTGCTTTGATGATCAATATTAATATAATGATCAGGAATATCCATGTTATAATCTGGGCAAGGGGCAGATTAACAATGGATGATATGGAATATTCAAGTTTTGCAGCGGCTTCCATGGCAAATGGTAGGATATAGAAGAGTATCACAACCACGATAAGGTCTAGGATGATGGAACTTGAATAAAGGAATAAACGGGGATGAGTACTATAGATGATTTTCTCACCAGCAAAAGTTTCCATGATATCACCATTATAAAGATTAATAGTCTAGAAACTATTATAGTATCTTGATGAAGGAAAATATAAGGATTAAGGAGACTAGGATAAAGCTAGTTACTGACATTGAAAATCACAATCTCCAAGATTTTATATTAAGGGAAAGATTACTCCTTGAAGAATATATAAGACGCAAACCATACTTTCTCACATCCCTCGAACCATTATCAGTGAAAAAAGGACCCGCCATAGCTAAGATCATGGCGAAAGCCGCGCTAATCAGTGGAGTGGGGCCAATGGCAGCGGTCGCGGGGACAATATCCGAACTTTCACTCCACCATCTCATTGATAAAGGTTCAAAACATACCATAATTGATAATGGGGGGGATATAGCCTTCATAAATAATAGGAAGATTACCATAGGATTATATGCGGGCGATTCACCACTCTCAGGGGAGATAGGATTCCAATTCAAGACTAGTAGAAAACCCAAAGGAGTATGCACATCTTCAGGTACCATTGGACACTCTATAAGCTTTGGCCGGGCCGATGCCGTGACAGTATTCGCCGATAGGGCTAGTGTGGCTGATGCCCTTGCAACATCAATCGCCAACGCAGCTAATGGAAAAAAGGATAATGAGGCGGTGGAAAACGCCCTAGAAAAAGCTGAGGATCTCAGGGATCATTTCAATGGGGTCTTAGTGGTTGTTGGTGAAAATGCTGGTATAATCGGTAGAATACCGAGGCTGGTGAAAACAGATAAAAAAGTGACAATAGGCGAGTTATGGGAGGTTTAGCCTCAGATCGCCCATCATTCATCACTTATCTCAGAGCTCATAGGGTTCATCATAGGCCAACTACACACTCAAAGGGCTAACCGAACATCACCCCAGCTTCTCGCCCGAAATCTTCCTCTTTTTCAATTCCACTTATCTTATCAACCGCATTTAAGAAGTCGTTCATTGTAACTTCTTCCCTCTCTTCTCTTATGGCGAACATACCGGCTTCTGTGCATATAGCCTTTAAGTCGGCGCCTGATAACCCATCTGTCATCCTTGCGATGAGGTTTATGTCAACATCCTCTGCAAGTGACATGTTAGCAGTATGAATCTTGAGGATTTCCCTTCGCCCTTCCTCGTTTGGTAATGGAACCTCTATGAATCTGTCGAATCTGCCTGGTCGCAGTAGTGCAGGGTCTAGGATGTCGGGTCTGTTTGTGGCCGCGACTATGCCAACATCGCCTCTTGATTCGAAACCGTCAAGCTCGGCGAGAAGTTGCATGAGGGTTCTTTGAACTTCCCTGTCCCCACTTGTTGAACTTTTAAGTCTTTTCGCTGCAACAGCATCGATTTCATCGATGAATATTATGCTCGGGGATTTTTCCTTGGCTAATTCGAAGACGCCTCTCACGATTCTTGCACCTTCACCTATATATTTTCTGACGAATTCTGATGCAACTATCTTTATGAAGGTTGCATGTGTTTCATGGGCAACAGCCTTTGCAAGGAGTGTTTTACCAGTACCTGGGGGGCCATAGAGCAGAACACCCTTAGGAGGTTCGATACCCACCTTTTCGAAGAGTTCTGGTTTGATTAATGGCAATTCTACTGTTTCTCTGACTTCTCTTATCTGTTCTGCTAGGCCTCCTATCTGGTCATATGTTACATCTGGTCTTTCCTCAACTTCCATGCCTGTGACTATCGGATCCTTCTCTGATGGTAGCACGTCAACTATGCTGAATGTTTGCTGGTTTAGGGCTACACGGGCCCCTGGCTCTAGTAATTTCCTGTCTATGAACCTTGAATAACTAATAACGAAATGAGGGCCTGTGCTGCTTTTCACGGCTACTCTGTGGTCGTCTAAGACTTCTGTGACCGTGGCTATAACTAGTGGGGGTGTTCTGAACCTTTCTATCTCCCCTCTGAGGGATTCAACCTCCCTGTCTAGTCTTAGTTTTTCATTTTCTATGAGGAGTTTATCCTTTTCAAGTTTTTTTATCTTCCATGTTAACTTCCTTTTTATCTTGGCATTCTCCTCTTTAAGGGTTCTTATCTCCTTTTTTAATTCTTCAATTTTTTTAAAAAGGTAGAGTTGATTATTTTCCATGATTATAGAGCACTCCTATACAAATTTTTTTATTGGACCTTCCCCCTCAAGGCGTTTTTTTTGGGGTTGTTTCCTTTCATTGAGAAATGTTAGTTCCCACCACATACCCGCTGGGTTTGGGTGGATTTTTTTATCTCTCCATCGGCCTTCAGGACCGTCCCAAGCCCCACACTCTAATATTCATTTAATCAGCTAGGATATTGTGTAAGGGGTTATTACAGCCTCCTTGTACAATTTCCTTGACTTTTATGTGATTATAACTATTTCTCTGAAACTATATAAAGTTTTTTCTCAAACCTTGAAAAAAAATCTAAGATGGGATAAAAGTTAAATTATATCATGGATCTATTATATAAAAAAGAGGGAGATCTTCTATGAGATGCGAGATTTGCGGCAAGAAGATCATTGGCAAACCCATCAGGGTTAAAATTGAAGGTTCAGTCATGGACGTGTGCAATGACTGTTCAAAATTTGGGAAGATACAAAAACAACCAGAAAAACCTAGAAAAGCCCCTAGAAGGAGGGTTGCTAGGACAATAGAACCAGTATATGAGGTCTTGGAAGATTATAATAGGATTATTAGGGAAGCTAGGGAGAAAAGGGGCTGGTCAAGGGAAGATCTTGCCAAGAAGATAAATGAGAAAGTATCAGTCATTCATCGTATAGAATCTGGTAGAATGGAACCAGATATAAAACTCGCTAAAAAACTTGAAAAAACCCTTAAAATCCGGATACTGGAAAAATTCGAGGAAGAAGAAACCCCAGAATTGAGGATGGGATCATTTAAAGGCGCTACCATAGGGGATGTGGCCAGGATAAGGAAACGTTAACCCCTTTTATGCGAATAATATCCCCTGAATAGGGGAGCTCCCATAATAAGCTCCCCTAAAAGTTTATTCTCAGGGTATTCCCGGCTTACAACTACTACATGGGCTGGGGGATGTATACCCTTTATCCTCATTATAGATGTTGTATCATCCTCCTCAACATTAACCGCAACAGCCAAGGAAGACCTCCTTTTCAACTTCCCACCAAGGATTGACGAAACTATCTCATCTGCCATTCTATTATCTACAAGGCGAGGTTTACCAATTATCTTCAAATTCGCATGCCTTTCAAGATCCGCCAAGGCATTAAGCAATTTTTTCCTAGTATCAGCCCTTAAAAGTATTAAAGCCATCCCATATCAACTTCTTCTAAATGAACTTATAAGAGTGCTCCTAAACAATAGTAAGACTAAAAGGACGCATCCAAGTGCTGTTTGTATATCACCCAATATTTCAAAAGTCACGGATCCTATAGGGAGATCCATCGGCGGCGCGGTCCTATCATCTGGTAAAGGAGTGTAATAGACCCCAACAGCCCTTGAACTAGGCTTCACATTTATATCCTTTGGCTCAACATAATTAACACCTATAATAAGACCACTATCTATTGCATCATTTATCGCCTTTGCTATGGCCTCCTCACTATAACCATCCCTTTTAACCGTGGACTTAACTATCTCCTGTGTTGTCTGTATAACACCAGCTTCATCACTACCATACACTGAAACAGAAATGCTACTCTTGGTGACTGTTATAGCATCCCTGAGGGCATCATAGGCATAGATGGTCTTAAGAGGTGTTCCATCCAGTGGACAAACCTGATAATTTTCAGCTGTTGGATACCCTACACTCCAACCACAATATGGACAAACCTTTGCATAGGGTTGATCCATCGGATAACCTGTCTCATTCAAATTGGCAGGTGTAAACATGTCACCAGTGCTTACACCAGACGCCACATTAACAGCACCACCACCATACTTTTCACCAGCATTTATTGAAACATCTTTAAAGACCTCGGCCACTATCGTTGTGGCAGGATATCCGTCACGTATCATCTTACCAATCTTTATCGCCTCTTCTTTTCTGACATTAGCCGCAGTACCATACAATGGATTGCCATGAGTGTTTCTGAGATGGATTATAGCACCCTTTTTACCTGGTGGCAGCACCGCTAATCCACCAGAATATGGTGTTACTGTGATAGTACCATCATCTTCTACAATGACGAGATAGGCATCAAATGATCCCCCTACTGCCGCCCCTTTACCAGGACCGCCGCACATGATCCTTATACCTGGATATCCACTAGCAGCCGAAGCAGCCTCTGCGGCAGTACCACCATTTTTAAGGATGTTTATAGCATCCACAATTGCCATGAGTCGTGGGATAGCCTCTCCTTCACCCCCTGAGAGGATTGTGAAACGATTTTCCTTAGATAATATGAAGGTTGATTGGAACATGTTCTGTGCAAAGGACATGCTACCCCCTGCAAATCCATTGGGGTCTTCTCCAGTGGGGTCTGTTACCACTATAACATTGAGGGTTGCGGCTGCAGAGCCCATTAAGATGTTGAATATTATGAATATCACAAGAAATTTGAGTGTTTTATTCATCATCCTCTTGACACCTCTCATTTGACTTCCACCACTGAAAAGTCCTCAATGACATTCACGGTTACTATACCTGTTTTCTTATCTACTTTAACATCCGCGGCTACAATAGGGGTGAGACTGGTTCCTGGTATTGTTGATAACTTGGCGAATTTCTCGGCATTTGCTATAGCCTCGTCTAATGGTATGCTTCTTTTAGATGTTACAAGGGTATCCCCTTTAATATAACTTCCTTGTCTGAAACCGGCAGCTGCAACATTGGCTCTTATGGATTCGATGGGTACTATATCATTACCTTTGACTATGATCCCAGATATTGGCACACCTTCTGGTTCCTGTGTTGATGATGCATAGGAAAGGTATGTCATGAACCTCCCTGAGACTATAAGAAGGTATGCTACTAATAGTATGAATAAGGTATCTCTTCTCACCCTAATTAACATTGATCTCCCTCTTTTAGGATTTTTTCAAGTAACTTTGATGCAGGGTCCATCCCCTGGGCACCTATTAGGAGTATTATATCATCCTCAGCAGCTCTATTTAATGCTTCAATGAGCGCATCCTCAAGTTTATTCAGATGAGTGTATTCTATCCCATATTCTTTGAGGACTTCAAGGAATACCTGCCTTTCATCATCTTTTACAATGTTGAGATCATCTACCACATCATCACTATCAGTTACTATAAGATTATATTGTATATCTTTTATTGTTTTTGCGAGGGCCCTTGCATTTGCAATGTTAATCTCTTTTCCACGGGAGCCTCTTATGGCACATACTATCCATAATCTCCTTTTCATGGCAGCCGCACTTTCTACCGTCGCCTTTATACCATCCGGATTGTGGGCGAAATCGTCTATGATGAGAGGAGACTCATGTATAATAGAAAATCTTCTCTTCAGAGGTTTATATGATAATACACCAGCTTTTATGTCATCTAATGGCAATTTTAGGCAAATGCAGGCGGCTATAGCCGCGAGGGTGTTCTGTATGAAATGTTTACTCTTAAAGGGGAGGGAATCTCCCTCAATAAATAATCTATCACCAACATAAACACCATCTTCTTGACATGAGATCTGTGAATCATCACCATAAAAGAAAACTTCCACCTTTTTATTCAACCCCGCCATTGACCTTACACGCTCATCCTCACAATTCAAAACAGCAAAACCCCCATTCATAGCCCTCACAGCACCTGAAACCTCCCAAAAGGCTTCATCTATAGAATTCACCAATCCTATATGATCCAAGGCAACATTTGTGATCACAACAATCTCAGGGTCTATTGCACGTGTCATGAGATAAGCATGATCTTCCATCATCCTACCAAGCCAACCTTGAACCTCTGAAACTTCTATTACTAGATACTCAAATTCCTTTTCCCGGGATTCCTCTGCTATCTGGGCTGGGACAACCGGATCAATAAGAGTGTTAAATTCCGATTTTGAATCTGTATTAGTGTAAACTTCCCTCCCAGAAACCTTTAAAATATGATATATCATGTGCGTGGTTGTTGATTTACCATTAGTACCTGTAACCACAAGCCTCCTAGTTTCAGGCGCGAATTTCCCAATAGTCCATTTAAGAGCGAATGCATTAGCAACCTCTATCCTATCAACTAGAATAATGGGAAAACCAGAATCCCCCGCAACCCTGAGAGCCCCCCCACGAGGATTTGCTGTTATAATAGCACAAACACCTTTCTCTAAGGCCATCTTCACACCATTATCATCAATCCAATGCCTTATAACAATATCACCTTCACCAGCATTACCCAGTGTGGTGAAAATGCCCTTAAATCTCCTGTCAGGGCCTTTAAGCTCTCCTTGGATCTTATCTGCTATAACTTGGAGGGAAAGCACCATGTTAATCGCCAAAATACCTTTGCTTGCTAACCTAACTTAAGAAATATAAGCCTATAACACATACAATCAATGTTATGAGCCAATACAAGAATACTATACCCTTCTCTGATAAACCTTTATGATGGAGTGTGTGATGCAATGGCTCCACAGGAAGCCTTATAATATGAGCCCTATGAAGCAAACTTATTATAACAGAAACAATGGGAACTGCTAAAGCCAAAACACCAAAATATACAGTATCTGTTAGGATCACAGCAGCCGCATATCCACCCCCAAGGGCAAATGATCCTGTATCACCCATAAATATTGATGCCGGGTACCTGTTAAATACTAAAAAGCCCAAACTTGAACCAGCAAGTACAATGAAGGTCATGGCCTCCACAGACCTTGAATTCAAATACAAGAATATTGCACAGGAGAGAGATGCTATAGCTATTATACCAGCTGCCATCCCATCCATCCCATCTATAAGATTAACAGCATTTATAGCGCCTATCACGCCAAAGATTACCAAGGGTATCATGAAAACTCCAAGTTGGAACCCTCCAAGTGTGGTTAAGGCGCCTGAAAGCACAAGCAAAACCCCGGGGAGACACTGTACAATTATTTTATCCCTCTCCCTAATCTCATACTTTATTGGGGCTTCCCCAACCACAGAGACAAGACCCTTCTCTTGAAGTCTTTTGAATTCGGCTTTTGCCTTTGGAGTTGCGACTCTAGCCTCTTCACCAGGTTTTAGGATCAGTTGACCTATCTCAACCGGCCTCTTAGAAATGTTCCTTACGACCTTTTGAACTTCCTTTGTCCTTAAACCGAGTAGGTCATCAAGTAAACCTATCAAAGCCGAGGCCATTATTATTAGGGTGGTTAATATAAGGTTGATGTTGTCTTTTAGGAGGATTGCCATTGATATTATCGCTAGCAGCATCCCTAAACCGCCCATGGTGGGTGTTCCTGTTTTATGTTTGTGTTCTGTGACAATTGGCTTGTCCCCGATCTGAGCATCCCTTAGGATTTTCCTCACAAAGAATGTGAAAATCATTGAGAGTATTATTGTGGCAATGAGTATTTCTATGAGTTTTAAGCTCATCATATTCACCGTATATTCAATTTTTTAAGGATTTCCTCGGCTTTCTTTTCGTTCGCAGCCCTTATGGTTATCCGCCTATGACCTTCTGGGCCGTGTAGTATCCAACTATTTTCCCCCTTGAAGGTTTTTGGGGGTTTCTCATATTCGAATTTGCCTACTGGTATTTCTAGGGCGTGGAATTTTTTTGGTGTGAGTTTTTCTGGTTTCCATTCGCCGATGGCCATGTTAACTAGTTGTTCGAGTGGGTGTATTCCTGTTGAGGCGGCTGATATGTATCTTGTACCGCTTGGTCTTGTGTTAACCTCGATTGCATATAATTTTCTGTTTTCTGGGTTGAATATCATGTCGATGTCTGTGTTTCCTTCTGCTTGGAGTTTTTCTGTTATCTTCTGGGCTAATCTTAGCACTTTACGGTTGTTTAATCCTGGGATTTTCGCTGGGGCTTTTTTTGTTTTTTTGAGTGGGTGTATGCCCTGGGTGGTTGTTTTGCCTTTGTCGACTACTACAAGTGGGGATGATTTATGGTTCCATCTTAGGACTTCTACTGAGATTTCGTGGCCGTTGATATAGTCTTCCATCATGGCTTTTTTATGGGATTTGAGGTATGATTTTATACTATTTTTGTCTTTTGCTATGAGTAGGTTTTGGCCGCCTTGTCCTTTTTCTTGTTTTAGGACTGTTGGGTAGTTTGTTTTTGGGATTTCTCCTTCTTTTATTATATGATATTTTGGGGTTTTTATATTGTTTTTTTCGAAGAATTTTTTGGTTTTTATCTTGTTGGTGGATATTATGGTGGTTTTTGTGTTTGATGCTATTACTGGTATGTTATATTCTTTTTCTAGTTTTTCTTTCATTCTTGCAACTTGGATTAGTGGGGGGTCTACGCCTATGAGTGGTACTATTGCGTCGACATCTTCTTGAAGTGCTATTTCCATTGGTGCTTCCATTCCTCTTGGTACTATATGGTATTTGTCTGCTAAGTGTAGGTTTGGGCTTTTTGGGTTGGATTCTGTGAGTATTGTTGTTATACCCATCTTTTTTGTATATTCTGCCACGTCATTGAATAGGCGGGCGCCTATAAAGAGTATTTTCATTGTTATCACTGGATTGTTTCTTTGAGGATTGAGTTGAGTTTTTCCATGGATTCTTTCACTGGTTTTGATATTTTGGTTGAGAATTCTAATTTTTTGGGTTGTATTCCTATGAGTGTTATCTTGTAATCTTTATGGGTTTTGAGGTATTCTATGAGGAATGATAGGGGCATTGCATGTGTTGATATGTTGTAGTTGGCTATTTCGTCTTTTTTTATGATTTTTATCGTGCCGGGTTCGGCTCCCATTTCCACGGCGTCTATGATTATGATATGGCTTGGATCTTCCATTTTGATTTTCCCTGTGAAGTTTTCTGGTACTGTGCCACCATCTATAACTGTGAGGTTTTCTTTTCTGTTTTTTGAAAGTTTTTTGGCGATGGCTGGTCCTAGGCCGTCGTCGCCCCTTAGTTCGTTTCCAACGGTGAGTATGAGGATTTTTTCATGGTTTTTGAGGAATTTTTCGAGTTTTGTTTTTATGGACATTTTTGATCCTCTAGGTCTTTGATTTTGGTTTTTATTGTTTGGAGTCCTCCGCCCATTTTATAGGATAGTGAGATTTTTAGTATGTAATCTTTTTCTTTGATTTCTTCTATTGGTATAAGTAGTGGGTTGTTCATCATACTGGTTGGGCCTGCGATGATGTTCTCTGTGAGTAGTGTGAAGGTGGTTATTTTCAAGCCGTTGATTTTACCGTTTGCTGGGATTTTGAATGTTTTTTTATATTTTTCTTTTATTTTTTTGTTGAATATTATATTATCGTAGATTGTTAGTTTTCCTTTGGTCTTGTATTGGCAGTTTTCATCGTATCTTATGGTCTCTGAGTCCATTTCTATTGGTTCCACTCCGTTTATGACACCGTAGGGTATTATGCACCCGTCTTTTTTGAGGTGTTTCAGGCTTTTGTTTATCACTGGGACTTGTTCTTCGTCTATTAGGGCTGTGTCGAGCATTTCACAGATTATAGTATCGGCTTTGAATGGGAAATCATATGATAAGGCGTCTCTGTTAACTACTTTCACGTTTGGGATGTTTTTAAGGTTCTGGGAGGCGTATGATGCTATCTTTTCATCTTTTTCTATTGCAAAAACAGTTCGGGAGTATGGTGCCGCGAAGTAGGATAAAATCCCACTACCAGCACCTATATCATAGACTATCCCATGTGCATGTTCTTTTATGGCTTCATAAAAGCATGAAAGCCTCTCATAATCTTTTAGAAGGTTGTAATGGTATGTTGTTACAAGGAATCTCATAAGGTTATTTTTCATGTTCTATATCTTTGCCAGTGGATGTGCTTATGAGTCTTACATGTTCCACGCCTTTGAGTCTCATCATCTTTTCTGTTAGTTCGCGGATCTTGTCAACGTCACCCTTGACAACTATTACTTCGAGGCAGTGTCTTTCTGTCATGTGCACGTGCATAACAGCACTTATGTATTCGCGGTAGGCATGTTGTATGTCTGCAAGATCTTCCATAACCCCTGTATAATGATGGTCATAGATGACAGCGATTACACCGACTCTTTCTCCTTCCATCTCTTTCATCCACTGGTAACGGACTATATAATCTTTTATAGCATCCCTTATACCCTTAGACCTTGACTGATAACCTCGATCCCGTAATACCTCATCAAACTCGCTCAGTAAATCCTTTGGTAATGACATGCTTATACGCATCATAGCTATTACTCCTCCTCTACTTTCATATTAAAATATTATATTAATAATCTAACATAATATTTAAAGCTTCGACAAGTCTAAAAATTTATCCATCCCATAGGATAATATTATCAAAGGGGAGATTCTCAATCCTATAGGGGAGAATAACCATAAATGGAGATTCACAGGATAAGAGTTGAGAATTCAACCACCCCCACACTAACCGTGAGGGATGCCCAACTCCCCTCCCTTAAGATAGGTATGTATCATCATTTATAAACTTTAAAGGTGGTGAGAAGCCCATCTCCCCCCATCATCTTGGATGGTGTCTCCGACGGGCGTTAAAGATGAAGGTTAAAGAGGCCATGAACCCAGAAGTTATCACAATAAGCCCGGATACAAAGCCGATAGAAGCCTTTGAAAAAATGTACAAACATGGTATCAGAAGACTTTTCGTAGTAGATGATAAAGGAAAGCCGGTAGGAGTAGTATCCTACACAGACCTTGTTGGGGTTCTAGGATCCAAGAAACCCGAAAGGAAACTGAAAGTAGAGGATATCATGGTCAAGGATGTTATCACAATATCTGCTAAAGATGGAATAGAAGACGCTGCAAATCTCATGTTAAGGGCTGACGTTTCAGGCTTGCTCGTAATAGAAGATGAAAAAGCGGTTGGTGTTATAACAAAGACTGACATTTGCAGATTAGTAGCAGCAGGCATACTAGTCCCCATATAAGCTTATGGGAGAACAGCATGATAATAATAACAAAAAAGGAGAACATAATATACGAGGAGATAAAAGACCTTAAACCAGAATTCCCAGATGGGATACCTGAAAAGATAATTAAAATGAAAATAGACATCTCAGAACACGACTACCATGAAATACTCAACAATCTACAATCAAAAAATCTCATAATACGTGAAAACAGTAAAATAAAACTCCAAGACATCCAAGATAAAATCAAAGTAGTCGAAAACAAAAGAGAAGTTAAAATCGAAGAACTAAACCAACTAGAAAAGGAAACCCTCAAAACCATCAAAAACCTGACAGAAAACAGTCTCATATCCCGTTACACCCTCGAAGGAAACCTACTATACGGCAAACTAAAACTAGACAACCTAAAAATGTACAAACTCCTACTATCATTAGAAAATAAAAAAATACTCAAAAAAATCCAAAGAAAAGATGGTGAATACTACAAACTCCTAAAACCTCCCATCACATGAGACCGGGAGACTCCTAAGCCAACCAAGATTGCTCTGATACAACATCCTTATATCCTTTATACCTAACCTTATCATCGCCAACCTCTCTATACCAAGGCCAAAGGCCGCAACTGGAGTATCAACCTCTAAAGGTTCCAGAACCTCTGGCCTGAACATACCAGCACCCCCAAGTTCTATCCAAGTCTCCTTCTCAGGAAGATAAATTTCACATTCAGTTGAAAGAAAAGTATAAGGGAAATATGCGGGTCTGAATCTGACCTTGAACCCCAACCTACTATAAAACTCCCTTAGTATACCCAGCAGGTTTTTAAATGTAACATCCTCAGCCGCAACTATACCCTCCACTTGATGAAACTCTGGAAGGTGCTTATATGTTATCGTCTCCCTCCTGAAAACCCTACCGACAGAGAACATTTTAAGGGGTGGCTTATTTTCCAAGAGGAAACGTGCGGACACACACGTTGTATGAGTTCTTAATACACTTTTTTTCGCGATTTCAACATCCCAAGTGTATTGCCATCCCTCTGAACCAGTTAACCCTCCATTTTCATGAACCCTCCTAACCCTATCCACCAAACTTTTCCCTGGCAGTTTAGTCTCAGAAGGATTCTTAACATAGAAAGTGTCCTGCATTTCCCTTGCAGCATGATCCTGAGGCTGGAAGAGACAATCAAAATTCCAGAAAGCAGATTCTACTATAGGACCCCGAGATTCTGTGAAACCCATTTTAAGGAATATCCCCCTAATTTCTTCAATTATACGTTTTAGGGGATGCATTTTCCCAGGGAAAATGACTGGATATTCTGCATGGATGTCATATCCCCTATAATATAATTTTTTCCATCTTCCACTTTTAAGATCCTCATGGGTTAATTGCGTGGCCTCTTCACGTATCTCCAATCCCTTCTCTAGGATCCTCCTACCCTTATCTGTTAGGTGGATTTCATGTTTCTTAACCTTTTTCATGTCTAAAAGTCCCTTTCTTTGGCTTAGAAGTTTAAATGCTTCTCTGAGCTCACCCTCTAAGGAGGATAATTTTAACCGGCCTTCTTCTTTGAGTTTTTGGAGTAGTATTTCATCAGATCCTAACTTTCCCAGGGATTTCTCGCCCTCTGATGTTATCTTGAGGAGGTTGTTTTCGATTTCGGCCCATTTTTTCCTAAGGAGCCAGCCTATGGCTACTCTCTTTTCTGTTTTGTCTAGGCCACTTTTTTTCATGATCTCGGATATTTTCAATGAACCTTCCTTTGAGAGTGATTTGAGGATTTGTTTTTCTGGCAAGCCTTCCATAGCATACCTTTCACCGGTTTCTGTGAGTTTCAATAATTTATCCACACTTTTATGGACTTTCACAAGCCCCTTGGATTCTAGAGATCCTAGGGCGCTCATAACAGCTTTTATATCCATGTTCTCTGATCTTACAATATCATTGGGGCTTATGGGAGGTTTTAGTTTTCCCATAGCCTTTAGGACTTTCTTTTCATATAAGTGAAGTTCATCGATTATGCGTTCAACATCCATTCGGAGCACCTTTTATCTTATTTTATCTCCATAGTAGTCTATGAGGCCCACCATTATGGATGAGGCTGTTAAGTCTGCGGTTGTCCCAGGGTTTATCCCCTTTTTTTGCAGTTTTCTGTCAAGACTTTTGAGGGCTTTTAGTCCTTGTTCTGTTAGCATCCCTCCTTTGTCTAATACTTCTCTGGCTTCATTTGTGACTTTTTCGGCTATTTTTTTGCCATGTTGTCTTTGTATGAGTGTGTCTGGGAAGTTTGATAGGATTGTGATGAAGGTTTGTACTATGGCAGTGTTCATGTCAGTTTCTTGGTGGGTTTCTTTGAATGCTGGGAATCCTATATTAAATGTTATGGGCATGGAACTTGTAAGTTCCCTTGCTATAAGATCCCATGATGATGAGAGTTTGAGAACATCAAATAATGTAACCTTCTCTTTCAAGATTTTGTCCTTGGATTTTTCGTCGTTAACATCAAACTGGTCTTTTTTCCCCATTCCACCCGGTTGGGCTATTGCGATAGCATCATATAGGTCAACGGCGTCTTGTGGTGTTGTCTGTAACATTATCTTGTTGACCATTTCTCTGAGGCCTTGCAGGTCTTTTTCTGTTACCATGGCTGCGGCTGAGGCTAATGGTGTTAGTAGCATTATGATACCTAGGTTTGTGTTTGTTGACACCCATTTTTGTGTTTCTTTCACTGCTTTTAGCATGAGGTTCCCTATTCTGAGTGGGGAGAAGTCTAGCTCGCCTTTTAGTGTGGCGCCTCTTTCAGCCGCTTCTTTCATGGTGTCTCCTATTACAATTGCACTTATAATGAAGTCTTCGAAGCTCATATCATCAAAGTTTTGGGTTCTGTGGACGTTGCCTGGTTTTGGGTAGCCGCTAACTTCTAGTGCGGCTGCTAGCTGGGCTATTTTCGCGACGAATGATGGTTTCATCACAAACCCCCATTTAATAGTTTTGGCGTGAAATGGGATATTATAAGGTCTGCCCCCGCCCTTTTAATTGAGAGGATGGACTCGTATATGGAGTCTTCTGTGAGGTAGCCTTTTTTTATGGCTGCCATTAGCATTGAATATTCTCCGCTTACATTGTAAGCTGCTATTGGTGTATTAAATTTTTCACTGAGGGATTTTATAATATCGAGGTATGGTAGGGCTGGTTTCACCATTAGGATGTCAGCACCTTCTTCTAGGTCTAGTTTTGCTTCTATTATTGCTTCTTTTGCATTGGCAGGGTCCATTTGGTAGGTTTTCCTGTCCCCGAATGATGGTGTGGAGGATACAGCTTCTCTGAAGGGTGCGTAGAAGGATGAGGCGTATTTAACCGCATATGACATTATTGGAATGTCCTGGAAGCCGTTCTCATCCAAGTTTTTTCTTATGGCGGCTATTCTACCATCCATCATATCTGATGGTGCTATCATGTCGGCTCCTGCCCTTGCATGTGATACTGCTATCCTTGCAAGGTATTCTAGGGTTTTGTCATTTAATATTTCTTGGTTTTGGACTATTCCGCAGTGTCCATGGCTTGTGTATTGGCAGAGGCATACATCTGTTATGATGAAAAGGTTGGTTTCGTCTTTTAGGAGTTTTATGGTCTCTTGTATTATCCCTTTATCATCGAATGCTGATGATCCTATATTGTCTTTTGTTCTGGGGATTCCGAAGAGTATGATGGCATTTAATCCCCTTTCTTCAAGTTTTTTAAGTTCATCAACCGCTGCTTCCTTAGAATACCTGTATTGCCCCGGCATTGTATCTATAGGCTCCTTCGATCCCATTTTAAGATCTTCTTTTATGAAAATGGGGTATATTAGGTTACTGGGGGCTATTCTCGTCTCTTTCACCATATCCCTTATCTTTTCGTTTTTCCTGAGTCTTCTCATCCTCTTGTTTGGGAATTTCATAATATCACATTTCTGCTTTAACATCTACAAGGGGTTCTAAACGTTCTATGGCACGTTTAACAGCATCATAATCTATTAGAATCCTTATAGCATTATTTTCACATTCCATGGCGCATCTACCACAACACCTGCAAAGTCTATTATCTATTTGGGCCTTCCCATTTTTAACCTTGATAGCATTAATAAAGCATTTTTCAAGGCAATTCCCACAACCGATACAATTTTCTGGGATGAACTCAATTTTAACACCACTCATTGGTGTTATGCTTTTGGCAAGTTCATCTGGAAGATCTGGTATCATCTTCCAGAGGCAGCAGCATGGACAACAATTACATATGGATAGTAGCTCTTCCTTCGGACCGGTATTTAACCATACTGTGTCTATCTTGTTCCTACCTATGATATGAACCAAACCGGCCTTTTCACATTCTTCAATGTGCCTTATAGCCTCATCATTTGATATTAAACGTCCAACCTTCCCCGTTATCCTATTAGCGCCTTTTCCAAGGAATATGCATCCTAGTTCGTGTGGATAATCCTTGCAATTGGATGAGACTCTGCATATGCAGAAATCCATTTTGAATATGTATCTTGATTTTGATATCATCTCTTTAAGGACTTGGCTGGGTAAGGGTGAGAGGTTTGGCGGGTCGACCTTAACATTTAAGTTGATGGTCTCGTCCCTTGGCAGTACTTGGATGTCATCTCCTTCAAAGAATAGCTTGTGAACTATCCTCTTAAAAACTTTTGATTTTCGAGCCAACCTTGCCAATTTAAACCTTTCTTTGAAGGTTAATTTGATTATCCTAATACTTATATCAGTGAATGCTACCATAAAAATCACTTAGGAGAGGATCTCTGGCAGATTTGCCCTGATAGTATCTTTTACCATGTTCTACTAGTAGGGCATGATATTCTTGGAATATCCTATAATCTGATGGTAGATTGTCCTCAAATAATTTTTTGATCTCCATATAGTTCTCATCACCTTTTATTAGTTTAATTCTTTTTAGGATTCTGCGGGTATAGGAGTCAACGATAAATTCTGGAATTTTATATGCATATAATAGTATTGTGTCTGCTGTTTCATCACCCACACCCTTGATTGAGAGCAGCTCATCCCTTCCAGGAACCCCCTCAAGGGATATGAAAAATTTCGAAATCTCTTTTAAGTATTTTGCCTTCCGGTTTAAGAAACCTGCGGGTTTTATCAGTCTACTAAACTTTGAATGATTCATTTCAATGATACTATAAGGGTTGAGGGCTCTTGCCTTCGCAAGGTTTATAAGGGCCCTTGATGCCATCTTCCATGTTGTATTCTGTGCAAGTATAGAACCCACCCAAACTTGGAATATCTCCCATCTATTATTGGGTGGTGAATAGTCACCTGGATGATATGATAATTTGCATCTCTTATCGAGTATGGGCCACCAGCCTTGCTCTCCATAAGCTGAGAATAGTTTCTCATAGATTATCTTCATCATGTTTCACCTTCTATTATGATTATATGTTGGATGTCACATAATTTTCTCTTGTGATACCATGAAATATGATATAATCCACAAGCCGAGTTTCAGTTTAGTCGAGGTTGAATTAGAAGCTGGTGAAAGCATTAAAGCAGAACCTGGAGCTATGGTCTCTATGAGCGAAAACATCCAAGTAGAGACGAGCTCTGGGGGTGTTTTCAAGGCCCTTGGCAGAGTCTTGGGTGGTGAAAACCTGTTCTTGAACACTTTCCATGCGATGGATAGGAAAGGAAAAATAGAACTTGCACCAGCATATACTGGTGACATCGAAGCCATTGAACTTGAAGGTACAATCTATGCCCAGAGTGGATCATACCTAGCATCAGCGACAGATATTGAAATCGAAACAAAATTCGGAGGCTTTAAAACATTCTTCGCAAGGGAAGGATTATTCCTCTTAAGATTAACGGGTTACGGCCCCCTTTTCTTGTCAAGTTTTGGGGGTATCTATAAAAGAAGAATTGAGAATGAGAGATTCATAATAGACACTGGACATGTTGTGGCATTTACAGATGGCCTTGATTTTAAGGTTAGAAAGTTCAGCGGGATTAAAAGCACTATATTCGGTGGTGAAGGTTTAATAGCTGAATTCACAGGTAATGGAACAGTATATGTGCAGACTAGGAGTGTTGACAGTTTCGTTAATTGGTTAAGACCCTATCTACCCCAAGGAAGTAAGTAAAGTGATTTTATGGGAGGTAACACATTAGGTAAAATCTTTCAGGTTACAACATTCGGCTCCAGCCATGGCAGAGCCATCGGAGCCGTTGTTGACGGATGTCCAGCTGGCTTAACTTTAGATGTTAATGATATACAAAGGGAGCTTGATAAGCGGCGTCCAGGTACAAGTCCTTTAACGACTCCGCGCATGGAACAAGACAAGGTAGAAATCCTATCAGGGATATTCAAGGGTAAAACTGATGGCACCCCGATAGCAGCCATAGTATACAATGAGGATGTGGACTCATCAGCCTATGAGACCATCAAATATAAGCCGAGACCCGGCCATGGAGATTATACTTGGAGGGCGAAATTCGGACATTACGATTACCGTGGAGGTGGGCGGGGAAGTGGCAGAATCACTATAGGCCATGTCATAGGAGGTGCCATAGCAAAAAAGCTCCTAGAAACCCTCAATATTGAGGTGATAGGACATGTGACGCAGATTGGTAACATTAAAGCAGAAAGTATAGACCCTAACCAGATCAGAAAATACAGTTTAGATAACCCTATAAGATGTGCTGATAAAAAAGCCGCGGAAAAAATGGAAAGACTCATATTAGACACTAAGAAGAGGGGAGATTCTGTTGGGGGTATAGTTGAAGTCATAGTATTAGGGGCTCCGGCAGGCCTTGGAGAACCAGTATTTTCAAAATTAGACGCTGATATCGCCCATGCGCTCATGGGCATAGGTTCTGTGAAGGGTGTTGAAATAGGCCTAGGCTTCCAAAGTGCAAAGTGCAATGCAAGCGAAATAAACGATGAATATTGTATTAGGGATGGTGAGATAAAAACAATCACTAACAATTCTGGTGGTATCATAGGCGGCATATCCAGTGGGATGCCGATAATTGCAAGGATAGCTGTAAAACCCACACCATCAATCTCCCTACCTCAAAGGACAGTTAACCTTAAGACGATGAAAGAAACAACAATAAAAATAAAAGGTAGGCACGATCCATGTATATGTCCAAGGATAGTGCCAGTAGCAGAGGCAAGTATCGCGGTAATAATCGCAGACCACCTAATAAGGGCAGGTTTCATACACCCATGTCAGATAAAGTGACCCCCCCTATGCTCACCTTCAGAGCTTCAAACATGGAAACTTTCAAAGTTGAGGAGTCCAACCTTTGGCTTCACGCCTATAGGATCCTTCTCGGCTTGGATCCCATGTCCTTCGTTAGGCTATGAACTACAAAAAAAAGGGTGTGTGGAAGGCAGTACTTAAGCTTTGTAAAATTCACTCCCCCCTCTTAGGGTTGGGGGGGTCTTCTCGCGAAATCTATTGATAATAGAAATTCGTATCTTAGCAGATGACATGGGAGGGAATGTGAAATATTTAACGATAAAATCGTGGATTTTCTCTTGAATTCATGGATAGGCAAGGGCTTCAATTCAATTTTAAGATTTATAAACAGGTTAATACCTAAAAGGGACGATCAGATACTCTTTGAGAGCATCCCAGATTTCTCAGATAATCCAATGCAACTCTACAATCATATAAAGTCGCTAAATAGGGGTTACAGGCTCCATTGGATTGTTGATGAAATAAGAGAAGACATTGATGCACCACAATATAAAAGGAACACACTAGGAGAATTATGGCAGTTTCTAAGATCAAAATATATTGTAACATCACATGGTTACCATCTTTTCCTAAAGGCTAAAAATCAAGTCTATGTTAATCTATGGCATGGAATGCCCCTCAAGGCAATGGGATATGCTGAAAACAACCCCAGGATTCTACCACCAAATTCCAACGATGCTAACTATTACCTCATCGCAACCTCCATCACCATGAGAAACGCCCTCGCAGCCTGCTTCAACCAAGATCCCAGAAGAATACATGTCACAGGCCAACCAAGAAATGACAAAATCTTCAAGGGCTGCTCCAAGAATCTCATCAAAAGACCTGAATACAAGACCATAATATTATATGCTCCAACATACCGTGAAAACGGGTCAAACCCCATTTTAGCCGATTTTGATAAGGAAAGATTCCAAAATTTCCTCAGAGAACATGAAATCCTTTTCATTGTGAAATTCCACCCCCTTGAGGAGGCCTATGCCTTGGAATTTTTCAAGGATATGGCGAATGTCATCCTCTTAAAGGATCAGATGCTGCAAGAACATCAAATAGACATCTATGATATTCTCCCTTGTGCAGATATCCTTGTAACAGACTACTCATCCATATATTTTGATTTTCTCCTCTTAGACAGGCCAATTATCTTCACAGTCCCTGACCTTGAAGATTATCGTAGGCGCAGGGGTTTCATCCTGGAACCTTATGATTTTTGGATGCCAGGACCTAAGGTTAAAAGTTTTAGTGAATTCCTAGAGGAAATCGAAAAATCCCTAAAGGATCCAGGATATTACCTAGAAGAGAGAAAAACCATAAATGACCTTGTGAACCACTATAAAGATGACAGATCATCAGAGAGAGTGTATAAACTTGTCTGGGGTCGGCTATGAAGATTGGTATACTATTGCCTGCAGTGGATGATAGTGGGATGGCGAAGGCCGCATCCCAATTATCATTCATCCTAGAAGGTTTATCTCATGATGTTCATATGATCACTGTGTATGGGCATAGGCCAGTCCATGAATATGCTGGGAGTTTCCATGTGCTTGATGTGCCACCTGCAAATGAGAATCAAAACTTCATAGAACGTATAATATTATTTTTGAAGCGTATACTTGCCTTAAAGAAGATTAAAAAAGATCTTGGTCTTGATGTTGCCATTTCATTTTCTGAGGCGCTTAATATCCAGAATATCCTGACAATGGGTTCTGAGAAGACTATTATAACACTCCATACAATACTTTCAAAAAATGAGAAGCTTGAGGATCTTTATGGTAGAATGCTCAAACTTCTTATAAAAATTTTTTATAATAGAGCCTCCTTAATAGTCTCGGTTTCGGAAAAGGCCGCCAGGGATCTTATAACGAATTTTAATGTTAAATCATCAAGGATACGTATAATACCAAACCCAGTCCAGATAAAGGTGATAAAAAAGCTAGGAGGAGAAGATCTTGGCAGATACTCTCAAATATTCGAGGATCCAGTGATAATAACCGCTGGTAGGCTCACCTATGCCAAGGGTCAATGGTATCTGCTCAGAATATTCAAAAGGTTAAAAGAAAAATCCCCAAAACTTAAACTGGTCATACTCGGTGATGGCGAACTTAAAGATTACCTGATAGAATTTTCCGAAAAATTAGGCCTTAAAACATGTGCTGGAGGCGAAATCACCGATTCAGATGTTTACTTTTTAGGATTCCGGGAAAACCCTTACAAATTCTTCAAATCCTCTAAGTTTTTTGTTTTACCATCATTAAGGGAAGCCCTTCCCCTTGTAATCTTAGAGGTTATGGCCCTGGGCGTGCCTGTAATTGCATCTGATTGTGGTGGGACAAGGGAAATATTAGCACCTTCAACAGATCCTAATTATGAGACCAGGGAAGCGGAATTTGCAGAATATGGGATACTCCTACCAGTATTCAATGAAGAAGTGGAGATAGACAGTGAATTGACAAGTGTGGAGGGAAAGTGGTATACTACACTTAAAGAATTACTAGAAGATTCTAGATTAGCATATTATTCCATCAAGTCCCGTGAAAGAGCTGAGGATTTTAGTGAGGAGAAAATCCAGAAAATGTGGAGGGAAGTCCTAGATTGATCCAAGGAACTTGGACCATTTCTCAGCGATCACATGAAGACTCCTAGTCTTCAAGATATACTCTTTAAGATTCTCACCCCAACAACGGACCAGGGAAGGATTCTCAACAGCTTCTACAAGTTTTCTGATCATGTCTTCCTCATCTTCTGCTATTATACCATGAACCCCATCCTCTAATTCCTCAAATTCTCCCTTGAACTTGGCTATGGGAACCGAAAGGTAACCAGCTTCCATCAGAGCATAACTGCTAAGTTCGATCACATCATAACCAAGGATCATCATATCCGCTGATTTAAGATAACAAAGAAAGTCGCTACGATAACCCATAAATTTTATATTCGGCTCTTCAAGTTTTAAAGAACCCCCAAAAACTAGAAGTTGAACATTCTTATCAGTTCTCTTATTCACTTCACGGATTATCCTTGAAAGTGTCCTGATACCCTTAACCCTCGACCCCCCAACACTAACATATGTTATAAGGGTGAAATCATCATATGATAAATCTTTACAAACAGCCACCTTCCTTTCCAGATCCTCTGGTATGAACGCATTTGGGATAACAAACCCTCTAAGTCCATTCCTTTCCATTTTTATCCTAGAAACCGCAGTTACACGACCATCATAGACAAGGGATATGAAGATTAAACGATGAAGAATCCAATTAAATAAACGGAAAACATGGTGGAAGTTTCCTATGGGATCTTCTCGAAGAGCTGTTAAATCTTCGTCAACAACCCAACCATGGATTGTGAGAATAGCCTTAGCATCACTCTTCATAATCTTCAAAAGCCCTTTAATTTTCAAAGGCCCATGAACTTGTATAAAATCATAGGAATCTAAATCCAATTTTTCAAGATCATCCACATGTATCATATCCACAGTAAATCCAAGTTTCTCATACACCCTTTTTTGGGATTCAACAGCTCTTATCACACCACCCCTATTCGAAGGCTGAAATGGTATCACCATCAAAACACGTTTTCCCATCTCTAGATCCCCCACCCTAAATGTTTATAGGCTCTCATCTTAAAAATCGCATCCTCTCATAGTCGTGTGTTAACCTACCAGAGATCATGTTTGTTCACCCCATAAATTCTAAGGGCCAATATTATGCTTTCTGTTATTATAACCAGTGTTGCTACTATGTATATGTTTATGAATGGGGAGACTATAAGTAGCATTGCAAGGTGTACTAGTGAACCGACTATGACGCTTCCATTAGCATATTTTTGCTGGCCGAAAACTGCAAGATAGGGATAGCCGAGTAATATTGATGGCATGGCGACCATAAGTGCTATTGCAAATAGGCGGAGTACCCAGGCACTTGGCATGTACGCAACTCCAAACAATACTTTGACGATGAATGGCGCCATTATGATGATCAAACCGCAAAGTAGGGTGTTGAATATCAAGGTATATTTTAAGATTTTCCTGTGGAATATCTTGTTCTTTGTCTTTGCCATGTATGGGTATATAACCTGGATAAGGGGACCGTAGAGGCCTTGAGCCGCTACATAGATTTTTTCCGCTGCTGAATAGTAGCCTACTGCGGTGTTACCAGCGAATAACCCCAAGAAGAATGAGTTGCTATTTGTATATATGGATACAGAGGCCCTTGAAAGGAAAAATTGTGTGCTATCCTTGAATGTTTCTATTATCTGTTTAGATGATGGTATATGGAATTTTACATTGAACTTTGTTCTTATAATCCATAATGATATTATACCTGCTATTATAGGGCCGAGTGATTGTAGTAGGGGTACGTAGATATAATCTGATGGTTTTTTTATGAAGGTGAAGATTGTCACAAGGAATATCAAGTTTGCTATGACATTTAGTATTGTTATATATTTCATGCGTTCCATGCCCTGATAAAACCATGTTGGTGATAATGTGGTGCCTATCACAAGGCCGAATGCGAAGAGGTATAATAGCCAATTGCTGGCGAATTTCTGGGATGAAAACACAACTGTGATGAGTATAATGAAGCTTATAATGGTTAGTATACCTTTTATTATCATCACGGAACTGAATATACTTGAGATTTTAGTTATGTTGTCTCTGTTTATTGATATTTCCCTGACGGCTGAAAGTGCGAAACCATAATCTGTTAAAACCTGAAAATAGGTGTTAAATGCTATTGCGAAGTTCACAAGGCCATAGTTAGTGACTCCAAGAACCCTTGTAAGATATGGTAGGGTTATGAGTGGCATCACATATACTAGGATTTGGAGGAGGGAAAGTGAGAAGAAATTTTCGGCTATAACCTTGTATTCTTCCGATTTTAGCTTTTCAAGTATCCTTGTGATCATTTAAGATTTTCCTGGAAATTTTTTATATGGACACTTATATTATCTGGGGTTTCTAGGGTTTTATGGACGAGTTCTAATATTGGAAGGTTTAGGTTGTTTGTCAGTGTTCTTATGGCTTTTATTGATCTTAGACTTTCTATTGTTATGGTGGATTTTTCACTGAGTTGCATTTTCTTGCCGAGCATTAAGCCTAATGTCCTGTTACGACTCTTATCAGTTAATGCGGTTAACAAGAAATCTCCGAAGCCGCAGAATTTATCTAAAAGTTTCACATATCCCATTTCATCTAGTATCTGTTTCATTTCTTTGAAGCATAATGTTAATAGTGTGTATCTGTGGTTTTCGCCGGTTATTCGCCCGTCTAGTATCCCCATTCCTACTGCGTAGACGTTTTTAAGTATACCGCAGAATTCAACTCCTTTGATATTCTCTGAATAGTCTAAGATTATATTTTGAGATTCCAGGAGACCCCTTATATTTTTTTGATATTTTATTGGCGCTCCGATTGTGATCCCGGAAGTAACACCCCTTATAAGTTCATCTGCAAAGTTTGGACCGGAAATGCAAAATACTGTCTTGGAGTCTGTCTCTTCTTGGATTACGGTTGTCATTGGTTTGAGGGAAGGATATTCAATCCCTTTTATACATGATATGATCTTTTTGTCTTTAAGGTGGCTGTCAAAGGATTTTATGATGCTGCGCAGGCTACCGGATGGAACTGCGAAGAAGATATAATCAGAATCTTCTATGATTTCATCAGATTCTTGGATTATGGCAACTTTAATTTTTTCATCTAATTTTATCCCTGGATGATACCATTTATTTTCATGTGTCCTGTTTATGTATTCTGCCCTTTTCTTGTTTCTTGCTAAAAGATAGACATTATCAACATTTTCTGCTAGTATTTGGGCGATGGCTGTCCCGAAACTCCCAGCGCCTATTACCGAAATCTTCATTTGATGGCCTCCTTGCAATATTCCCGGGCTTTTTCCAAGTCTTTTGGGAAATCAACTTCTATACAGAAATTGTCTTGGATGTTAAGGGCCTTAAACTTTTCACCTTTTTTTATTGATTTTTCGATGCCCTTTTCGAAATAGTCTTGGTCTTCACATTCTCTTAGCGACTCCCTTAAAACTGGTAGGGTTTCCCTTTTAACATAGTTTATCCCAACAGCCTCACCCAGACCATCTGGGATGTTCTTTGAAAGTTTTTTAATGTACCCGTCACTTGTGAGATTGTATTTAACTTCTTCTTCGCCGACTTTCTTGTTATCTACACATACAAGGTTTTCATTTTTTTCTTCTAGGATAAGATTGAGTATTTGCGGATCAAATACCACATCACCATTTAACCATAATACATCATCATCCAGATCCTCCAAGCCTAGGAGAAGGCTTTTTGAAGTGTTTGTAATATTGTATCGTCTATTTATAACATATTTAAGGTTCGGGTGCCTTTTTCTTATCAGCCCACCCTTGTATCCTATTACAACCCTTATGTTTTCTGGTTCTGTTATCCTTTCAAGATTTTCTAGTTGATGGTCAAGTATGGTTTTATCATTACATAACCTTACAAGGGCCTTTGGCAATCCATGGCCTAATCTGCTCCCCACACCTGCAGCTAAGATAATAATTTTAATGAAAATCACCTTTATTATTTTTAGGCTAAAATTTTATCATATATAATCTACTATTTACCATTTGTTGCTAAGAAGGCTCTGTCTTGATATGACAGGGAGGAGGTTACGGTTATATGTTCACACTCTCCAAATGGAAGGCTGACAGGTGCTTAGGATGGGGGAGAACCTAATGAGGATACTTCATGTTTGCCCATATTTTAAGCCTTCATGGGAGGGAGGGGGTCCGCCACGTTTCGTGTATGATCTTGCAAGTCAACAGGTAGCGATGGGACATGATGTGACAGTCTATACAAGTGACGGGTTTAAAAAAAGAGTTAAAGTGGAAAAGAACACCCCTGTGAATGTTGATGGTATAAGAACATACTATTTCAGAAACCTTTCAATTTACCTAACAGGAAAATTTAACATGCCTTTACCCTATTATCTCCCAGTAGTCGCCTTAAGGGAGATAAAAACCTTTGATGTGATCCATATACATGAACATAGAACATTCCTGGCAGTTCTAACATCCATACTCGCAAGAAGATATAATATACCATATATTGTCCAGCCACATGGATCCGCGCCAAGGATGACAAAGAGCCTGCAGAAAAAATTCTTCGACAAATTAATAGGCAACAAGATAATATACAATGCAAAACGTATAATAGCATCCTCAAGTATAGAATCCAAATACTACATAGAAGTCTACCCCAAACTAGAAAAGAACATGATAACCAGACTCCCAAATCCTGTGAACATCCCAGAAATCCCAGATAGAGGATCTTTCAAGAGAAAATGGGGACTCGAAAAAAACAAGATAATAATATATCTTGGAAGAATCCATGAAAAAAAGGGTCTGGACTTACTGGTTAAAGCATTCCATAAAATAAAAAATGAAAACCTGAAACTTGTTATCATAGGCCCAGACGACCACTACCTTGGAAGATTGAAAAAGTTAATCTCAGACCTTGAATTAGATGATAGGATACTCTTAACAGGTCCATTATATGACCGTGATAAATTCGAGGCCCTTGTTGATGCTGACGTTTTCATACTACCCTCAAAGGAATATGAGTCCTTTGGCATGGCTGCTGCCGAGGCCATTGCTTGTGGCACTCCAGTCATTGTAACATCCAATTGTGGGATTTCAGAGTGGATGGAGCCGTCCTCTGGTCTCATAGTCGAAGCCGATGAAAAGAAATTAAGAAATGCGATGATGATAATATTAGAAAACCCGGAAAGGTTTCATCCGCAGGTGCCGAGAATGTTCAAGATCGAGAAAATCGCCAATGGCATCGAGGAGATCTACAAGGATGCGATCAATGGATACAAGTAGGTGGGGCTTATAATGTCACATGATAAGAAGATTCTCATCATTCTAGGTTTGATTGTTCTAGTAATCGCATGGAAGCTTATAATGATACAATCCACTATTGGTATATATTATTGGGATATATTCCTTTATCTTAACAACGCCCTTAGAATGGCTCATCTTGGCTCCAGCGACACACTATATCTACCCCCTTTTTTACCCGCGATCCTGTCAATATTCTTCAGACTTGGATTTGTTGGAGAGTCTACAGTTTTTATTGTGAGCGGAGCATTTTACATACTGGGCGTCCTTGGAATCTACCAGCTTTTAAGGTTGAGATTTGACGAATTTGAAAGTTTCACAGGAGCTTTAACCTTCGCATCCGCCACTCTAATATTAGCATGGGCTGTTACAGGTTCACTTGATGTTCCAGCCATATCATTGTCGATATGGGCAGTCTACTTAACACTACTTGCTAAAAGAAGAGATAGCAGATTCTATTATCTAGCATTCCCTGTGGCCATGGCAGCCTTCCTTACAAGGTATACCTCGGCTCTTATAATCATCCCCATGCTCTTGGCTATTATAATGGACTCAAAGCCTAAGTTTAGGCAGGTCGGATTAGGGATGCTCCTAGGAGTTCTTTTATATTTACCATTCGGTTTATTCTTTTACAGAAACCTTAAGAATCCTCTACCATTCCTTGGACAGTTCACATCTACTGCAAGCGGTTCTGTTACCGCTGTTAACCCCGGTTATAATCCTGACAGCTTATATTATCTCAGACACTTGCCAGAGTATTTATCAGCTCTCCCCTCCAAAAATTACATGCTAATCATTAACCCTTCATCTGCAGGTCCAAACCCCATAGCATATATCATACTAACAATAATAGTAACTGGGATCATACTTTATATTATCCGCAATAGGAGCTTGCTCAATAATCTTAGAGGTTTTAAGCTTATAATACTCCTATTCTTGTCAGTTGCATTATTAGCGATCTTTGGGAGAATATCATATGCCCTAGCCGAGATTTTGATCTTCCTCTGGGCCCTTAGCATATACTGGCTCCTGAAAGACGTGGACCTGGACAACCTAGATATTAACCTTGTTATGGCCACATGGTTTTTAGCATTCTTGTATATGCATAGTTTCCATGCTGTTAAAGTTGACAGATACTTTATAACGGTTTTACCAGCCATTGCATATTCAATGTCCCTGGGTATAAATGAAATTTCAAATCTGTTAAAATGGGAGCATGCTAAACCTATCTTATCAATCTTCGCAAGCCTTTTGCTTTTATCTTCTGCTGTATATTATATTAGTGGCATGCCCTTGGATTATCCTATCGTAGATGCTGAAAGAGAAGCGGCCGCATGGCTTAAAGAACATGATCCCCACTATCATAGTAGGGTGATAGCATCTGATAGGGGTCCGGCATTCTCATGGTATCTTAAAGATTATGTTTTCACAAGGAGGATGAATGAGAAGAACAAAGCATTATTCTATAAATTATTCTATGAGCTCAAACCAGACTATTATATATACTGGTCTAGTAATAATCCCAAAATACGCGGTTACAAGATAATCTATAACAAGGATGGTGTGATAATCGCCGAAAAAATTTCCCTATAAGGGGGGATTATATACCACAAATAGTATAATAAAAAAAATTTCACCCCCATAGAATTGTATTGGGGGGGTGATGGACGATCCAAAAAAAATAGGGGAGTGAAAATAGTATGGAAACTCAGAGGATACTTGTCACCGGAGGAGCTGGATTCATAGGAACCAACCTTGTTAATGAACTTAAAAATAGGGGCCATGAGGTTATAAGCCTAGATCTTATGCACACCGAACTCGAAGATTATCTGAGAGCCGATGTAAGAGAATACAGACAAGTTGAAAGAGTCTTTGAAGATTATGAATTTGATTATGTTTATCATCTAGCAGCCGAATATGGCAGATGGAATGGTGAAGCATACTATGAAAACCTTTGGAGGACCAATGTCATCGGCACAAAGAATATTATCAGATTACAGGAAAAACTAGGCTTTAGAATGATATTCTTCTCCTCGGCAGAAGTCTATGGAGACTATACTGGTGTCATGACAGAAGATGTTATGGAGAAGAACCCGATAAAGGACACCTACCAGATGAATGACTATGCCATGACCAAATGGGTTGGAGAACTCATGTGCATAAATTCTGCGCGGATGTTCGGCACAGAAACAGTAAGAGTAAGACCAGTTAACTGTTACGGACCCCACGAAAAATACACACCATACAAGGGATTCATACCAATATTCATATACCATGCACTACACAACAAACCATACACAGTCTATAAAGGCCATAAGCGTATAATAGACTATGTGGAAGATTCTGTGAGGACATTCGCCAACATAGTAGATAATTTCATCCCAGGAGAAGTTTATAATGTTGGCGGCCGCCCTGAATGGGAGCATGACATAAAAGAATATTCAGATATGGTGCTTGAAGCTGTTGGAAGGGACGACTCCATAGTAACTTATAAAGAGGCCGAGCCCTTCACAACAAAAGTTAAAACAATTGACTGTTCCAAGGCCGAACGAGACCTTAAACATAATCCTAGGATACCCCCAGAGGAGGGTATAAAGCGCACAGTTCAATGGATGAAATGGTACTATAGGATAGGGAGTTCAGACAGATGAAAATAGCAGCCCTGATACCAGCATACAATGAAGAATTAACCATTGGGAGTATAGTATTGCTCTGTAGGGAATATGTAGATGAGGTTATCGTCGTTGATGATGGGAGCAGCGACAAGACAGCCGAGATAGCCAAGGCGGCTGGTGCGAAGGTTATAAGACATGATATTAATCTTGGGAAAGGAGCCGCGCTTAAAACAGGTTTCAGGGTTGCTGATGCTGATATAATAGTTACCTTGGATGGTGACGGTCAACACGACCCATCAGAGATACCTAAACTCATAAAACCTATAATAGATGGTGAAGCAGACATTGTAAACGGAAGCCGCTACCTATCAGGTTCAGATAAAAACACACCATTCTATAGAAGGGTTGGACAGAAAATACTTGACAAAGCAACTAACATATCAACCAGACTAGAAATAACAGACACCCAAAGCGGCTTCAGAGCATTCTCAAAGGACAGCATACCATACTTCAGATTCAAAGAGAATGGATTCGCAATAGAAAGTGAAATGCTATCAGATGCCGCTGAATCAAACCTTAAAATAGTAGAAGTCGAAATAGGGGTCACCTATGATGTTGAAGGATCCACAAAACATCCCATAAGCCACGGAGCATCAGTACTCTACAGGATAGTCAGAGACATGGAAATAAGACGGCCACTATACTATTTCACCTTCCCAGGACTCATAATAGTAACCATTGGAGCCATACTCACATTAATATTCCTAAGAGACTACATCATAGGTAAAAGCATCCATATGGGGCCAACTATACTCGCAATAATGCTAACATTATTCGGAACATTCTTCATGTTCACAGGCATCATATTAGATTCAATGAAAAAGATGATAACTCATATCCAAAAAAGATGAAGAGGTTGATCCACAATGAAAGATATTCACGCCTATGATGGTAAATGCATACTCATAACAGGAGGTGCCGGTTGCATTGGCAGCAACCTTTCAAGAAAACTTGGCGAGGCAGGAGCACATGTAATCATCCTAGATAATCTATCATCCAGCTACGAATGGAACATCCCACAACTAGAAAACATAGAATTCATAAAAGGAGATATACTCGACGACGAAATCCTGAAAAGAGTCTACAAAGAAAAACCAGAATATGTTTTCCACCTCGCAGCCCACTTCGCCAACCAAAACAGCGTAGACCACCCAGAAGAAGATCTCATCGTCAACGGCCTCGGCACCCTAAAAGTCCTAGAATACGCGCAACTCATAGGAGTTGAAAGATTTATCTACTCATCATCTGGCTGCGGAGTCTATGGACTAGATTCAAAGATACCATTCAAAGAAGATGACATCTCAATTTCACTCCACACACCATACCAGGTCACAAAACTCCTAGGAGAATTATACACCAACTATTTCCACAACCTTTACGATCTGCCAATTGTAAACGCAAGATTCTTCAACGTCTATGGGCCAGGGGAAGTCCCAGGGAAATACCGGAACGTCATACCAAACTTCTTCTACTGGGCCATGAACAACCAGCCACTCCCAATAACAGGAGACGGCACCGAAACAAGAGACTGGACCTTCGTAGAAGACATAATAAATGGTCTGATAGCCATGGGAGTTCGCAGAAAAGCCATAGGTGAAGCCATAAACCTCGGATCAGGACAAGAACACCAGGTAATAGAAATGGCCAACATCATCAATGAACTCACAGGAAACAAGGCCGGGATCATATACAAGCCAAGAAGAGAATGGGATGCTAAAACCCGCCTATTATCATCCATAGAAAAGGCAAAAAAACTCCTAGATTATGAGCCGAAGACAACATTCAAGGAAGGTCTTAGAAAAACATACCAATGGTTCAAGGAAAACTGGGAACTCATACAAAAAAGCGCCGAATTCTAAAGGTGAAGGTATGAGGATACTTGTCATACAAGAATCTGACTGGATCGAAAGAAACCCCCACCAGCAACACCACCTCTTTGATCGTCTAAGCATCAGAGGACACAAAATAAAAGTTATAGACTATCCAATAGACTGGAGGAAAAAGGAGCCAAAGGGCCTAATATACCCTCGGAGGATCTTCAAGGGCGCATGGAAGGTTAAACCAGAAGCCAACATCGAAGTGATAAGACCCAGCATATTTAAGGCTCCAATACTCGACTATCTCTCAATTCCCATCACCCACTCATGGGAGATAAGAAAACAGATAAAAAAATTCGAACCAGACATCATAGTAGGATTCGGAATACTCAACGCATACATAGGATTAAAAGAAGCTAAAAGAGAGAGCATACCATTCGTATACTATCCCATCGACGTCCTATACACACTTATCCCAGAGAAAAGTTTACAAGTCCTTGGCAGATGGATCATGAAAAAAATCCTAGAATCAGCAGATCTCGTAGTCACAATAAACAAGCGTCTAAGACAATTAATGATAGAAATGGGCGCAAACCCCTATGATACAATTGTCATAGAAGCTGGTATAGACCTTGAAAAATTCAACCCAAAACTTGACGGATCCAAAATAAGAAAAAAATATGGGATAAAAAACGATGAAATACTATTATTCTTCATGGGCTTCCTCTACGAATTCTCAGGTTTAAAAGAACTAGCCCTCGAAATGGCTAAAAATGAATACCCAAACATCAAACTCATGATTGTGGGTGAAGGCGACGCCCATGACAACCTTCAAAGGATAAAAGAAGAAAACAACCTCCAAAGTCTAATATTGGCGGGTAGACAAGCCTATGATAAGATACCAGAGTTTTTAGCGGCGGCCGACATTTGCATATTACCAGCCTACAGAGACGAGGAGATAATGCAAGACATAGTACCGATAAAAATCTACGAGTACCTTGCAATGGCCAAACCAGTCATAGCCACAAGATTCCCTGGTATAAAAATGGAATTCGGGGAAGATAACGGGATACATTATATAGAAAAACCAGAAGAGGTACTTAGAGTGGCTAATGAACTTGCAAAACTTGGGAAGATTAAAAGTGAGGGAATGAAAGGTAGAAAATTTGTTGAATCCAATGACTGGGAAACTATAACAGACAAGTTCGAAGAAGCCCTTAAAAAACTTTGTGTCGGGTTTAAGCCCCGGGCGGGAATTGAACCCGCGACCACGAGATTACGAGTCTCGCGCTCTACCAAACTGAGCTACCGGGGCTGATCATAATTATCCAATGTTAACTGATGATCTGTTAAATGTTCCAAGTTTATGCGCATACCATCCCTTGCAGCTATAACCTCGACACCTGTCTCATCTTGTATTCTCTGGGCTTCACCATCAGGATCATTGAATATCATCTTCATGCCAAGATGCGTCATTATCGCAAGTTTAGGTTTAACCTCTTCTATGAGAACTTTGAAGTCATCTGAGCACATATGCCCTTTTATATGCTCATTGTCTGGTCTTATAACACTTGCTATTAGGACATCGGCGCCGCGATGATATGATCCAAGTTCATTGAAATAGGCTGTATCTGAGGTATATGATATTGTTATCTTAGATGTTTGAAACTTGAAACCAATACATGTAGGGTCTCCATGGACTGTTTTCGTGGCTGTGATTTTTATATTATCCAGGGTTGTTGTATCACCTTCTTTTAATATTATGTTCTCTGTCCGGCTTAGATGATACTTGGATATGCAGGGGCCCCAATCCTTGTAGCCTTTTATCACACTAAGACTCCCTATTACCATGCCCCTGTTACGGGTCATGCCCCTTGTCATGGCCTCGATTAGGACTTCAGCGTCTGTATAATGGTCTGTGTGTGAATGTGAAACTAGTATAGCGTTTAATCTGCGGGGGTTTAACCCGAATTGGTATGATCTTATGAGAGCCCCTGGTCCTGGGTCTATGTGGATGTTTTTACCTTCAAGGTTATCTATTCTTAACCCGCCAGTCATCCTTTTCTGGGTGATTGTGGCGAAATCGTCCACCACCACTTCCTAGAAAGGTTAGTTTCATGGTTAAAACCTCCGAGGGGTTCAGATTTTGCAGAGTATAACATTACATTGTAATGGGATCTTCTTGTCTTTTATTTGCAGGTTTTCTTTTTCTATCACTACTAAGTCGCCTACTTTGACCTTTCCTGGTTTTTCTGCTATCATTAGCACGTTTTCTCCGGGTTTCGCAACCTTCTTCCATTTTATGTTGTAGGCTTCGACTTTAGGTGAGAGTTTGACTTCGATTTTGTCCTCGTCTATGTTTATGACTTGGCCTATTTCTCCTTCTTTGATTATCTTTGATGCCATTTTTATCTGTTCACTCTTTTTTATAAGTTCCATTTTGAGTGTGGCTCTCCATTTTTGCAGCACTTTCACGTCTCTTACAATGGTTTCACGTAGTAGCTTGTGGGCTTTTCTTTTGTCTAATCTTGGGGTTTTTATGAACTTGTCATGTTCTTGGCTTATGGTGGGTGTTTTCTTCGCGACTTCTTCTAGCACTTCTTCTAGGAGCTTTGATACTTCTTTTAGGTTTGTTTTTTTCTTCCAGCGCTTTTTTAATAGTTTGCCTGTGAGTTCTTTGGTTATTTTATTACCGAAGATTATGATGGAGCTTTCACCCTTTTCTAGTTTGGTTATGTTGGATCCTACAAGTTCCACGATCTGATATGCGTTGGTTGTGGCGTAGATCCTTCTTCTTTTGGCCTCGAAGGGTGTTTTAAGGCTTACTTCGCCTATTACAACATCTCCTATGCTCCGAACTTTCTTGGCATCATCTCTTATATTTAATGTTATCCCGAGTTCCTCGGCTCTTTTTCTTAGCTCTTTTTCGTTTTTGATTTTGCCTTCATATAATTCTTTTTCAAGTTTTTTTCTGTTTTCCCGGTCCCCGAAATAGGCTATCTTTCTTTTGTCACCTACTATTACGCAGCCTTTGCTGCTGACATAGGTTATTATGAGGCTCATTGGAGGATCACCCATCCTCGTTCTTGGGAGTATAAAAAAATTTTCTCCTCTGCTGCTTGTGTGTGTTTGGGAAGTATTTTTATCAGAGGATTTATATATATCCTATCCAGTGATGTTTTAGGAGAATTTTTAAGATGAAGCATGAAAACGCCCTTATAAAAGAGAAGAGCCCATACCTCTTACAACACGCCCATGACCTAGTGGATTGGCTCCCATGGGGTGATGAGGCATTCAAAACAGCTAAAAAGTATAATAAGCCAATATTTTTGTCCATAGGCTATTCTACTTGTCATTGGTGTCATGTGATGGCAAGAGAATCATTCAACGACCCGGTAGTCGCGAAGCTCATAAACGAAACATTTGTACCAGTTAAAGTTGACAGGGAGGAAAGACCAGACATCGACAACATTTATATGAACGCCTGCCAACTACTAACAGGCACAGGTGGCTGGCCACTCACAATATTTTTAACTCCAGATGGCAGACCATTCTTCGCAGGCACATACTTCCCAAATGAGACTAGTCAAGGCGTTCCAGGCCTTAAAGAGATAATATTTAAGGTTAGGGAGTTATGGGGGGATAAACCAGAGGATATAGATAATGCTGCTACAGAGATTACAAAGGCAATTGAGAGAATGAACACTCCAACCTCTCCACAGGAAATCGAAGTAAAACTTGTAGATAGGGGATTTGAGGAGCTTGAGAAGGCTTTCGACGGTGAAAATGGTGGTTTCGGGTCTTCACAGAAGTTCCCTTTGGCAAATCACCTTTATTTCCTCTTAAGGTATGGTGTGCTGAGAGATGAAAAAGCCCTGGGGATGGTTGAACTAACCCTTGACAAGATGCGTCTTGGAGGCATCTATGACCAGGTGGGTTATGGATTCCACCGTTACACAATCGACCCAAGTTGGAGGATACCCCATTTCGAGAAAATGCTTTATGACCAAGCACTAATGGCCATAATATATCTTGAAGCCTACCAGGCGCTGGGGAAAGAACTTTACAAGGAAACAGCAAATGAAATATTTGAATATGTTATAAGGGAGATGAAATCCCCAGAGGGTGGATTCTATTCAGCAGAGGATGCTGAAAGCGAAGGAGAAGAAGGCAAATTCTACCTCTGGACAATGGAAGAACTAAAAGAAATCTTGGATTCTGATCTGCTTTTTGAATTCTTCAATGTCAAAAAAGAGGGCAACTTCCTAGATGAGACTGGAAAACCATCAGGGAAAAATATTCTCTATATGAAAACCGCACCTAGAAAATTCGCCGAAGAAAAAGGGATCGAACCAAAAAAATTCCTAGAAGAAGTTAAGGATGCGAGAAGAAAACTTTTCAATTACAGATCCCTGAGGACGCCACCACAGAAGGATGATAAGATCCTCACAGACTGGAATGGCCTTATGATAGCCGCATTCGCAAGGGGTTATAGGATACTCCAAGATAAAAGATACCTAGACGCGGCTAGGGATGCCTTGGAGTTTATCATGGATAAAGTTTATGATGGGAGGTTGATGCATCGTTACAGGGATGGTGAAAGCGCAATCTGGGCTAATCTCGATGATTATGCCTTCCTAATCTGGGGGATACTGGAATTATATGATGCAACCTTCAACGAAAAATACATAAAACTCGCCCTTCAATTATCAGGGGAACTAGACGAGCATTTCAAGGATGATGAGAATGGAGGGTTCTTCTTCACAGCTGATTATGCTGACAGGCTTTTAATCAGGAAAAAGGAGGGTTATGATAGCGCAACCCCATCTGGTAATTCTGTTCATGCCATAAACCTACTGAAAATTGCCAGCATACTCGAAGACGAAACCATACTTGAAGCTGCAAAGGCTATCATAAAATCATTCACAGCCAAGATTAAACGACTACCTATCGCACACACCCTACTTTTAGTAGGAGTCAACTGGCTCCAAACAGGTAGTACCAGTCTAGTTATAGCAGCGCAAACACCATCATGCATACCAAAAAAACTAAAAAACATGTTTATACCATACCTCACAATAACCCTCAAACTAGAAGATCATGACTGGTCCTTCGCACCCAAAAGCCTAAGAGAGAAAAAAACAATCAATGGAAAATGCACATATTATCTATGCAAAGACAGAACTTGTCACCCACCAATACAGGACCAGAAAACCCTAATAGACATGTTAAAATAAGCTCATGTGCAGGGGGGCGCCAACCCAAAATGGACACCTTTAAACAACGACTCATAATCTGCATACTATTAACAATAAGCCTAATCCTACTATGGATAGTGGAATCACCCCTAAAAAACCAGAGCACACTACTCATATCAACCATAATATTCTTCTATGGAGGCCAACCCCTATTCAAGGCCGCCATAAAAGAACTAAAGAACAAAAACCTAGGATCCATGAGCCTAGTCACTATCACAATCACAATAGCATACATTTATATCATACTAATGTCAATAGAGGGCAAAGTTACAATAGTCTCCATAGAACTGGCCCTAATCATCAACATAATATTATCCGGGCGCTGGATTGAAACAAAACTAACAGAAGGTATACTAAAACCCCTAAAAGAACCTGAAAATAGCATACCACCCATAACACGTCTCATAGAAGATGGGAAAATCAAAGAAATCCACACCGAAACCATAAAACCAGGAGACCTAATACTAGTAAAAAAAGGAGAGATAATACCATCAGATGGTATAATAATAAAAGGTTCAACCACAATACAACCAACCACAGGAAAAATCACAGTGAAAGGGCCGGGAGAAACTGTAACAGCCACTTCACTAAACATCAAAAGCCCCATTCTGGTGGAAACCACAAAAGTCGGTGAAGAATCATTCGTTTCCCAGTTAATAAAAGTTTTAAAAAGAAAAAACGAGACCAAGATACAAGAATCCATAAACAAAATCGTATCAATTTTCATTCTAATAATAATTGCAGTGGCAATAACCACATTCATATACTGGGAGAACACAACACTGGCAATAGAACACGCACTAACAGTACTTATTGTGGCATCACCACAAGCCATAAGACTAGCAGCACCCATCCCAATACTTGTATCAGCAGTAATCGCGGCAAAAAATGGTATAATCATAAAAAATAAAAATTCACATGAAAACGCACGCCAAATAGATGCCATAGCATTCAACAAAACAGGAACCCTTACAATGGGGAAATTCAAAGTAACAGACATCATATCATTCGATAAAGAACTTGAAGAAGGCGACATAATAAACTATGTAGCTGCCATAGAATCCAAAAGCCAGCACCCAATAGCAAAAGGCATACGAGAAGTGGTCAAAGAACCACTACCAGTGAAAAAACTCAAAAAAATCCAAGGAAAAGGCATCACAGGATGCGTTGGAGACGCTAAAATCCAAATCATAAACTATAAACACCTAAATGATCTAGGATTCCGGATAGAAAACCCAGAAATCTTGGAGATGACTGAAAAGGGAAAAACAGTCATCTTCGTAGTCATCAACGATGAACTGAAAGGATGCATAGGACTCACAGACAAAATAAAAAAAGAGGCTAAAAAGACGATAAAAACACTTAAAGACAATGGAATAAAATGTATCATGCTAACAGGAGACAATAAAAAAGTTGCAAAATGGACAGCTAAAGAACTTGGATTAGACGAATACTATGCAGAACTCACAGCCGAAGAAAAATCCGAAAAGATCAAAAAAATGCAAGAAGATGGACTAAAAGTTGCCATGATAGGCCAAGCCGATGACATGCCAGCCATAAAACAAGCCAACCTAGGCATAGCCATGATAACACACCCAAACATAGACATTGAAAACCCAGACATAATACTCACAGAAGACAATCTACTAGAAATTCCAAGAATACTGGAACTTGCCACAGCAACACACAACAAAATAAAAGAAAACCTCACATGGGCAACCATCTACAATACAATAACAATACCCATCGCCACAGGAATCCTACAAAACCAGAACATAAGTATAAACGCGCCAATAGGCGCCGCACTAATGATATTAAGTATCATGATCGTGATACTGAACGCTAAAACCCTCCACGGCTGATGAACACCCCCCCAAGGAGAATGCCTAAGAGGTGGATCCAAATGAAAAAAACACTTGAAAATTTAGTTAAAGCTTTTATTGGTGAAAGCCAAGCCAGAAACAGATACACATTCTATGCTAAGATAGCGAAAAAGGAAGGATTTGAACAAATCTCTGAAATATTCCTAGTAACGGCAGAAAATGAGAGAGAACATGCAAAATGGCTTTTCCGGATGATACAAGAACTAAAAGAAGATAATGACACGATAACAGTAGAGGCAGAAGCCCCATTAACACTATCAGACACCACAGAGAACCTAAAAGCGGCTATAAAAGGGGAGAACTATGAATATAGTGAAATGTACCCCGAATTCGCGGACACAGCTGAAAAAGAAGGATACACCAACATAGCCAAACGCCTAAGAGCCATAGCAAAAGCCGAAAAACACCATGAAGAAAGATACAAAAAACTCCTAGAACTTGTAGAATCCAATAAACTTTACAACAAGGACAAGGAGGTCACATGGGTATGTAGAAAATGCGGCTACACACATAAAGGTAAAAAACCGCCAGAAAAATGTCCATCATGCGACCATCCAAGCAGATACTTCGAAATAAAATGTGAAAAATACTAGGAGTGTAGAAGATTGACAAGCATCAACCAAATATTCAGATGCAACATATGCGGAAACATAGTCGAAATACTCAACCCAGGTGAAGGGCGCCTAGTATGCTGCGGCCAACCAATGGAACTATTACTAGCCAGACACACAGACGTCGGCCCCGAAAAACACATCCCAATAATAGAAAAGACAGATGAAGGCTTAAAGGTGAAGGTTGGTGAAGAGGATCATCCAATGGAAGAAGAACATTACATCCAATGGATAGAAATCATCCTAGATAATAAAGTGTTAAGGAAAACCCTTAAACCAGGTGATAAACCAGAGGCAAGATTCGCAGAGAAACCCACAGGAAAGATCTTTATAAGAGCATATTGTAACATCCATGGACTATGGCACGACTAAGGTCTATGCAAACAATAAACATTGAAAAGGATTGAAGACCATCAACTTCTAGAAAGATAGTCAACCATCTCCTAACCTGGGGGATTGCAGGCCATCATCATCCTCTGCAGTGACCCCACCTTACTTTGCCAAGCCAACTCAGCAAAAAGCAACCCTCCTCTATGAATATCCCTATGCAGTCGTCCCCCCACAATAGGAGAAGTGCCCTAGTCTCCCCTCCTCCTCCAAAATTTGTAATAAACTCTTAATGGTGGTGAGAAGCCCGTTTTCCCCAGTATCTATGGATGGTGTCTCCAAAGGGCGTTAAGGATGAAGAAAGTATGGATACCAGCTATTATAATACTTTTAGTCTTCTGCAGTGGTTGTATTTCCAATACAGGTGAAATAAACAAGCTTTCAGGGGATATTAACCAGCATCTTAAAAAGGGTGATGAATATTATAATGAAGCAGCAAATGATGTGAATAGTAATAGATTAGAAAGCGCCCTTGAAAAATGTGACCTTGCCTCATCAGAATATAATGCAGCACGTCTACTCACATCAGAGGCGCTTAGTTATGCGCAGGATTCAAGGGATGAAATATTCATAAAATATCTGGAACTTGTGATAGCAGAGATAGATGCGAAATTAAACGCCACATCTGAACTCAAGAACGCTATCCAACTCCTCAGCATAAATGAAAACGAATCCGCCAATTATAGTCTAAGTTTGGCGAATAAGTTTATGGAAGACGCCAAATATTATGAAAGTCAACGAAACGAAATTGTAAACAAAAACCCGCAAAAATTTAACATCTAAGACCCCCCTATTCATGCTCTGCCCCGATAAGACCATTGAAGGATCCTATCATGTCACATAAGGAGCATGAAATGCTATAAAATCCTAATTTTAGCTTCCAGTTACTTATAAGACCCCTATGAAAGCGAAAGGATACCATAAGGGGAGAGTAATCTTTATATAGTTTCAAGAAGAACATTATAAGCATAGATTTGGGGGCTGGAGAACCCTCCCCTTGAACACCTATGGAAGGTTCTCAATAAAGCAAAAAGCCCCACACAGATTGCGATAGCAAAATTTGCAGGTGTCATTTTTGAAAAAGTATAAGTGTAAAGTTTGTGGATACATATATGATCCTGAAAAAGGTGAGCCGCGTCGAGACACGCCACCGGGAACGCCCTTCGAAGACCTGCCAGATATTTGGAGGTGCCCCTCCTGCGGAGCCCCGAAGAGGATGTTCAGACCACTAGAATAACATTGGAGGATTTTTAATGGACAAATATCAATGTCAAATGTGCGGATACATATATGACCCAGAAGAAGGAGATCCCAACCAGGGTATAGAACCTGGAACACCCTTCGAGGATCTGCCAGAAGATTGGACCTGCCCCATCTGTGGAGTGGGAAAGGACCAATTCAAAAAGATTGATTAAAATGGCAATTAAAAAAATAGCCAACGACATATATACTATACAAACCTTTGACTGGGACAGGCAAAGCTTTGACAACATCCTCAAAACACCCAAAGGCACAACATACAACTCATTTTTGATAATGGATGAAAAGAACATCCTAATAGATTCAACAGAACCATCAAAGGCAAAAGAACTCCTCGAAAACCTAAAATCATTAGACATTAAAATCGACTATATAATATCACAACATGCAGAACAAGACCACTCAGGAGCAATACCCACCCTACTAAAAGAATATCCAAACGCAAAGATCATAGGAACAAAACCGGCAAAAGAACTCCTCGAAAACCTACTAGGAATCCCCCAAGAAAAAATCCTTACAATAGAAGATGGTGAAAGCCTAAAAACTGGCCAACACCAACTAAAATTCATAGTAACGCCTTGGGTTCATTGGCCAGATACCATGGTAACATACCTTTCACCAGAAGGTATACTATTCTCTTGCGATTTCTTCGGGTCCCATCTTGCAACTACAAAGACAATATCAGAGCCAGAGGATATCAAAGAGGAGGCTAAAAGATACTATGCACATATAATGATGCCATTCGCCCAGATGATACAAAAAAACCTGGATAAACTCAAAGACCTTAAAATAGAGATGATAGCCCCTTCACACGGCCCAATCATAGAAAAACCAGAGGTCATAGTAGACTTCTACGAGAGATGGTCAACTGAAACATCAAGGAAGGTAGTCATTGCATATGTTTCGATGCATGGAAGCACAAAACTCATGGTCGAACACCTCACAAAAACACTACTAGACTTAAATGTTAACCTTAGAGTATTAAACCTTGCAAATACTGACAGCAGCGAAATCATCATGGAACTTGTTGATTCAGCAGCCCTAATCATAGCCTCGCCAACAGTACTCACAAGACCCCACCCACTGGTAGCATCAACATTATATCTTGTTAACATGCTAAAACCGCCAATAAAATATTTTGCACTTATAGGCTCGTATGGATGGGGCACCCTAATCGAAAAAGAAACCAAAAAGCTACTATCAACCATTAACGTCGAATTCCTGGATCCAGTGCTTGTTAAAGGCCAACCCCTAAGAGAAGATTTTGAAAGATTAGACAAACTTGCACATGAAATAAAAGAGAAATTGGAGATGATAAAAAAATGTTGAGTAAAAGGATGGAAGATGCCCTAAACCGGCAATTAAACGCCGAATTATACTCGGCCTACCTATATCTTTCGATGGCCGCATATTATGAGGCCTCTGATTTGCCAGGTTTTGCGAATTGGATGCGGGTCCAGGCACAAGAAGAATTAACCCATGCCATGAAATTCTTTGATTATATCATCCGGAGAGATGGGCGAGTAACCCTCAAGGCTATTGAAAAGCCGCCAGATGAGTGGGATTCACCGGTAGATGTGAGTACACATGTACTAGAACATGAGAGGAAGGTAACAGGCCTCATAAACGATCTTGTTGATTTGGCCTTGGAGGAGAAGGATCATGCCACCTACAACTTCCTCCAATGGTTCGTGGCAGAACAAGTTGAAGAAGAAGAGTCAGCATCAGAACTCCTCAGAAAGGTTAAAATGGCATCCGAATCGCCGGCAGGCATACTCATGGTAGATAATGAGCTTGGAGGAAGAGTATTTAATCCACCAACAAATGAAAAGGAGTAGGATAAAAAATGGAAAATGAAGGCATGCCCCTGATAGGGGATAAATTCCCGGAAATGGAAGTGCAAACAACACATGGGATGATGAAACTGCCAACAGAATACAAGGGAAAATGGTTCATATTATTCAGCCACCCAGCAGATTTCACACCAGTCTGCACAACAGAATTTGTAGCATTCCAGAAAAGATACCCAAAATTCAGGGAACTAAACTGTGAACTAATAGGATTAAGCGTAGACCAAGTATTCTCACACCTAAAATGGACAGAATGGATAAAAGAAAACCTAGAAGTAGAAATCGAATTTCCCATAATCGCAGACACAGGAAAAGTAGCTGACACACTCGGCCTAATACATCCTGCAAGACCAACCAACACAGTAAGGGCAGTTTTCATCATAGACCCGGAGAGTATAATAAGGGCCATACTTTATTATCCCCAGGAGCTTGGACGTAACATGGATGAGATACTCCGCATGATAAAAGGTTTCAGGACAATCGATAAAGAAGGCGTCGCCCTACCAGCTAACTGGCCCAATAACGAGATAGTTGATGATGGTGTTATCATACCACCACCAACGGACGTGAAAACAGCGAAAGAAAGGAAGGGTAAAGAGAACTGTTATGATTGGTGGCTTTGCTACAAAAAAATCTAAGTGGAGGTGATAATTTATGGAAAAAAAGTTTTATGAACTGCCAAGTTTACCTTACAGTTATGATGCCCTTGAACCTTATATTTCAGAGGAACAGTTAACTATACATCATCAGAAACATCATCAGGCTTATGTAGATGGTGCCAACAACTTACTCAGGAGATTGGATGAAGCCCGCGAATCAGATGCAAGCATAGACTATAAGGCCGCTGCAAAGGAATTATCATTCCACGTCGGCGGCTTCTTACTACACAGGTTCTTCTGGGAGAACATGGGCCCGGCAGGCGATAATGGTGGGGAACCCACAGGCAAAATCAAAGAATATATCGAGAAGGACTTCGGGACCTTTGAAAGGTTCAAGGAGGAGTTTTCACAGACCGCTATAAGTGCTGAGGGTTCAGGATGGGCCATGTTAACATATTGTCCCCTTACAGACCGTCTATTCATAGTACAAGTTGAAAAGCACAATGTTAACCTAATACCACAATGTAAGGTTTTACTCGTATTGGATGTGTGGGAGCACGCCTATTACCTCGATTACAAGAACCTGCGCCCAGATTATGTTGAAGCATTCTGGAACATCATAAACTGGGATGAAGTAAACAATAGAGTCGAAAACCTTTAAAAAACCTATTTTTTCTTATTTTTTTCTAGGATAATCTTACCCTAGGCAAAAACTATTTTTTTATCAATAAACTTTTCATTTATATCCAGGATTTCAAAAAAAAAAGAGATGGGATTGATCTAGTATGATCTGGGATGAAAAGATGGAATGCATCACAAGGGACGAACTTGAAGAAATACAAATCAAAAGATTGCAAGATACCCTAACAAGAACATATGAAAAGGTACCATACTACAAAAAGAAATTTGAGGAAAATAACATCCACCCCGAAGACATTGAAAGCCTAGATGACATAAAAAAACTCCCTTACACAACAAAGGACGATCTCAGAAAAGTATACCCCTTCGGAATGTTCGCAACCCCAAAAAAGGAGATAATAGAAGTACACACTTCTTCAGGGACAACAGGCAAACCAGTAGTCTCAGGTTACACAAAAAAAGACATCGAAATATGGAGTGAAGTAATGGCAAGAGGCCTCACAATGATGGGAGTTACAGAAGACGACATAATACAAAACACCCACGGCTACGGCCTATTCACGGGAGGATTCGGAGTCCACTACGGAGCCCAGAGGATAGGGGCCACAGTGATCCCCATTTCAACCGGCCAGACAAGAAGACAAATCGAAATCATGAAAGACTTCGGGACAACAGTCATGATATTCACACCATCCTATGGACTATACCTTTCAGAAGTGGCCGAAGAAGAAGGCTACAAACCAAATGAATTCCAACTAAAAGCGATAGGTTTCGGAGCCGAAATGTGGACCGAAGAAATGCGAAAAGAACTCGAAAAGCGTTTCAACGCACCAGCATTCAACATCTATGGCTTAACAGAAATCATAGGACCGGGCGTGGCCATGGAATGCCAGGAAAAAAACGGTTTACACATTTTCGAGGATCATTTCTACCCGGAGATCATCAACAGCAAAACTGGCGAAGTTTTGCCGCCAGGAAAAAGAGGCGAACTCGTTATAACAACACTCACAAGAGTTGGTATGCCAATCATCAGATTCCGCACAAAGGACATCACCTCAATAAATTATGATGAGTGTGGCTGCGGAAGAACACTCGCAAGGATTTCAAGGATAACAGGACGCGCAGACGACATGGTAAAAGTAAGAGGAGTCTCAGTATTCCCATCCCAGGTAGAGAAGGCTTTGCTTAAGATTGATGGTATACAACCCCATTATCAGATTATCATAACAAGACCTCACCTCATGGATGAAATGGAAGTTAAAGTTGAAACTTCACCAGAATTATTCTCAGATGATATAGGAGAAATGATAGGATTACAAAAGAAAATCGGCGAATATATAGAGAACGAAATAGGTTTAAGGGTTAAAGTAACATTAGTAGAACCCAAAACTTTACCTAGGAGTGAAGGAAAAGCTGTTAGAGTCATTGATAAAAGAAAATTCTGAGGTCCCTAATATGAAAATTAAACAAATTTCAATATTCCTAGAAAACAAAAAAGGAAGACTCTGGAAAGCCCTAAACATACTAAAAGGTGCAGATATAAACATAAGAGCCCTTTATCTTGCAGACACCTCAGAATTTGGGATACTAAGACTTATAGTGCCAGAACCTGAAAAGGCGAAGAGTGTTCTTGAAGAAAACGACTTCGCTGTGAAAATGAATGAAGTAATAGCAGTAGAATTAGAAGACAAACCAGGAGGGCTTTCATCAATCCTAAAAATACTAAAAGATTCGGACATAAACATAGAATACATATACGCTTTCGTGCACGAAAAAAAAGGCAAGGCTATATTATTCCTAAAAGCTGACAAGATAGACAAAACAATAGAAGTATTAAAAAAGGGCGGGGCAACGATACTAACAGCCGAAGAAGTCTATAAAATTTAAACACGCAAATTAAAGCATGTTGAAATAGACCGTGGAGAATCTAGCAAAGCTAAAACTAATCCATTTCATGAACTCTGATCATTGGAAATTATAAGGGTGGGAAAACCTCCACTTTAACAAAAAAATTCCTTGGAGGGTTCATCCCCCACACACACTTTAAACATAGATTGGATTAGAAAAAAGAAGATTTCAACAATTTAGAGGGTTTATCCGCTCACTGTTTGAAACTTTGAAGATTTTGTAGCCATTGGTTAAACTCTACTGGGAACGTTTATTATGTTACCGTTACGCATTTTGCAAGGTTTCTTGGATGGTCTGGGTCTTCGCCTCTCATTACACTGATATGGTAGGCTAGGAGTTGTAATGGTATGATGTAGAGTAGTGGTGATATTTCTTCTCTTATATCTTGGTTGAATGCTATGTAGTCGTCTGCATTCTTTTTGAATTCTTTGTCGTTTTCTGCTCCGAGGCCTATGACTTCAGCCCCTCTTGATTTAACTTCTTTGACATTGCTTAGGGTTAAGGTGTGTGAGTTGCGGAATTTTTCCTCATCTTTCATGTCTTTTGCTGTTTTTAGTGGTATGGGTGGGGGTGCTATGGCGACTAATGGCAATCCTGGTTCTATTAGTGCTATGGGGCCGTGTTTTAGTTCTCCTGATGCGTAAGCTTCAGCATGTATGTATGTGATTTCTTTGAGTTTTAGGGCTCCTTCGAGTGCTGTTGGGTATGAGAACCCGCGTCCTATGAATAGGAAGTCTGATTCGTTTTTGTAGATTCTTGCCATGTCTTTTATTTGTTTTTCTTTTTCTAGTATTTTTTCCATTTCCTCGGGGAGTTTTTTCAAGTTTTCTATGATCCAAGGTTTTTGGCCTATGGTGGCTGCTAGCATGTATATACAAGCTAGTTGGCTTATATAGGTTTTTGTTGCTGCGACGCCGATTTCTGGGCCTGCCCGGGTGTATATTACGTGGTCTGCCTCTCTTGTGGCTGTGCTTCCTAGGACGTTTACTATTGCGAGGGTTTTTGATTTTTTATTAGCGGCTCTTAAGGCGTTGAGTGTGTCTGCGGTTTCGCCTGATTGTGTTATGAATATTATGAGTGTTTCTTCATCGAGTGCATTTGCAGTGTATTGGAATTCGCTTGCTATTATGGCATCTGTGGGTATGTGTAGGATGCTTTCGAATAGGTATTTGCCGACTAGGGCTGCGTGGTATGATGTTCCGCAGGCAACGAAGCATATTCTTTTCACTTCACCTATTTCCTCCGCGACTCTTTTCACTTCTTTGATTTCTCTGAGGGTGTCTCTTAAAACTTGTGGCTGTTCGTGTATCTCTTTTATCATGAAGTGGTCGTATCCACCTTTTTCGGCCATTTCGATGGTCCATTCGATGTATTTGAATTTTTTCTTTTTTATGTTGCCCTCTAGGTCTTTTATTTGATGTTCTTTGCTGTTGATTATGGCCATTTCATTATCGTCTAGGAATATGACATTTTTTGCATGTTCTAGTACGGCTGGGATGTCTGATGCTAGGAAGTATCCTTTTTTGCCTTTTGCTAATATGAGTGGGCTTTCTTTTCTGGCGCCTATGATCTTATCTGGTTCTTCTGATGACATCACTGCTATTGCATATGATCCTTTTAAGCGTTTTAGCGCTTTTTTAACCGCTTCTTCGAGGTTGTTTCCTTCCTTTTTATATTTTTCTATTAAGTGTGCTATGACTTCTGTGTCTGTTTCTGATGTGAATTTGTGCCCTTCCCTTTTAAGTTCCTCTTTTAGTTCCATGTAGTTTTCGATTATCCCATTGTGGACTAGTGCTATTTTTCCTTCACAGTCTAGGTGTGGGTGTGCATTTTCTTTTGTTGGGGGGCCGTGTGTTGCCCAGCGCACATGTCCAATACCCATATTACCATGAAACTTAGAGAGGTCTAGTTTTTCCTCAAATTCTACTATTTTGCCTTTGTTTTTCTCGAGTATTATTTTTGAGTCAAGTGTTGCTATGCCAACAGAATCATAACCTCTATATTCTAATCTTTTAACACACTCCCATAATATTGGGGCGGCTTTTTCATTGTTAAGTATGCAAGCAGCTATACCGCACATTATCATTTCACCTCCAGGGAAAATTTAACCCTGTAAAAGGATTATGAGGGGATAATCATGAATGGACTTATATAAATTTTGTTGATGATATAATCACTAATAATACTATCTACATCTATATAAGTTCTCCCCTCCTAAAATGGGAAATGTGATAATTATGAAAATTGGAAAGCTTCTCTACACTGGGAAGGCGAAGAACATATATGAGAGTGAACATCCAGAGAAGGTTATAATCGAATTCAGGGATGATATAACAGCTGGAGACGGTGAAAAACGTGACAGGATCCCAATGAAAGGATACTATAATTCTATAATATCTGCTAAATTCTTCAAGGTTCTTGAATCTGCCAATATAAAAACCCACTATATAAAGTTGATAAAACCGGGCTACATCCTCGCAAGGAAACTTGAAATAATACCCATAGAAGTTATAGCAAGAAACATAGCAACAGGAAGCCTCACAAGAAGATACCCCTTCCAGGAAGGCCAAGAATTCGAGGATCCTATAATACAAATGGATTATAAAAGCGATGAATATGGAGACCCCATGCTCAATGATGACATAGCCATAGCCCTGGGCATCGCAACCAAAAGAGAACTAGAAAAGATGAGAAAGATAACATTAAAGGTTAATAGGACCTTGAAGGAATTCCTCAAAGAAAAAGGCTTGCTATTGCCAGATTTTAAATTAGAATTTGGAAGAGGATCTGCTGGCAGATTACTTGTGGGTGATGAGATAAGCCCAGACACTTGCAGGTTATGGGATCTTCAAACCAGAGAGACATTGGATAAGGATCTTTTCAGACGCGATGAAGGAAACATTATAGAAGCTTATAGGAGAGTCGCATCCCTAATACTCGAAGAAGAAGACAAAAAAGGATGGAAACTAGAGGATGATCTATTATGAAATTCAATATAGAAGTCAGGATAAGATTAAAAAAGGGCATGTTAAACCCTGAGGCGGCCACAATACAAAGAGCCTTGGCATTACTCGGCTATGAGGTTGAAGATACCGACACCATAGATATCATAACCTTTAAGATGGAAGAGGATAACATTAAAAGGGTTGAAGAGGAAGTTGAGGATATGTGCCAGCGCCTACTCTGCAACCCTGTGATACACGACTATGAAATTAAAATAAACCCCGAGGATCAAATATGAGGGTTGGAGTTATAAGATTCCCAGGTTCCAACTGCGACAGGGACGTTTATCACGTCCTCAAACTCGCAGGAGCCGAACCAGAATACATATGGTGGGATCAAGAGGATCTAAGCCACTTTGACGCGGTCATAATCCCGGGTGGGTTCTCATATGGAGACTATCTCAGGGCCGGGGCGATAGCAGCCATAACACCAGTCATGGAATCTGTTAAATCATTAATAAAAGATGAAAAACCAATACTCGGCATATGTAATGGCGCCCAGATACTAGCAGAAGTCGGCCTAGTACCAGGAGTCTTCACAGTTAACCAATACCCAAAATTCAATTGCAAATGGACAAAACTAAAAGTCAAAACTACTAGAACGCCATTCACTTCACTTTATAGGAAGGATGAGATTATAAGGATGCCCATCGCCCATGCCGAGGGAAGATATTACACTGAAAACCTTCAAAGACTCTGGGATAATGACCAGGTAGTTTTACAATTCCATTCAGAAAACCCAAACGGATCCCTAGATAGGATAACTGGAGTGTGCGACGAGTCAGGGCTCGTATGTGCAGTTATGCCACACCCAGAAAGGGCATCCGAAACCATACTAGGATCCGCAGATGGAATAAAATTTTTCAAGGGCATAATAGAATACATTAGTAGGTGTTAAAAGATGGTAGTATATCTTGTGGGGGCCGGGCCAGGAGACCCTGAACTCATCACAATAAAAGCACAAAAGGCTTTGAAAAAAGCCGACGTCATAATATACGATCGTTTAATCAACAAAGAAATCCTGGAATATGCACGAGAAGACGCCAAACTCATCTACGTAGGTAAAAGGGCTGGGAAACATTCTAAAAGCCAGGAAGAAATAAACAATATAATAGTGGGAGAAGCCAGGAAAAACAAGACAGTAGTCAGGCTAAAAGGGGGAGATCCATTCATATTCGGCCGAGGAGGGGAAGAATTACTAGCACTAAAATCCCATGGAATAAAAACAAAGGTAATACCAGGTATAACATCTGCCATAGGCGTGCCTACAGCAGCAGGCCTACCCATAACCCATAGGGGCATAGCAACATCATTCACCATAGTAACAGGCCACGAGGATCCCACAAAAGAGAAAAAACAAGTACACTGGGATTACAAGGCAGACACCCTAATCATACTAATGGGGGTAGGCAACCTCAAAGAGAATACAAGGGAATTAATGAGGTATCGTCCAGCAGACACACCAGTCTGCGCCATAGAAAATGGCACAACAGAAAAAGAAAGGATAACATTCGCAACACTAGAAGACATATCAACAAAGGATATAAAACCCCCTGCAATCATCATCATAGGACACATAGTAAACCTATACAAAAAACTAATAGAAGAGGATCCATAATGGACCTGAAAGGCAAAGTAATAGCCGTCACAAGACCAGAAGAAAGATGCGGAGAAGCCATAAAACTCATAGAAAAAGCAGGTGGAAAACCATACATCGCACCCACACTCCAAATCCACACACCCCCAACAAAAACCCTAAAAAGATTATGTGAAAACCTCAAAAAATTCGACTGGATAATATTCACATCACCAGCAGCCATAAAATCCATAAAAAAACACTGCGAAAAAATACCCAGACCAGACTGTAAAATCGCGGTCATAGGCCCAAAAACCCAAAAGGAACTCGAAACATTAGGATTAAAAGCCGATGTCATACCATCAGAATACACTGCAGAGGGTCTACTAAAGGCACTATCATCCCATGATATGAAAAACAAGAACGTGGCCATACCAAGGACGCTCGCAGCCAGAAATGTGCTACCAGAAGGACTGAAAAAGATGGGGGCCAATGTTTATATAGCAGAAGCCTACAAATCCACCAAACCCAAAAATGATAGGATACAGAGGCTTATAGAAAAAATACTAAAAGAGGAGATAGACGCTATAACATTCACAAGTCCACTAACGGTGGAAAACCTCCTCACAACAAGAAAGGACAAAAAAGATAACCTGATAAAAAAACTATCCAATGGAAAGATAATAGTAGCCGCCATAGGCCCCATAACCGCGGCAAAACTCGAAGAATATGGTATAAAAGCCATAACACCCAAAAATTACACCATAAAAGACATGCTAATAAAATTATTCCATGAACTCTCAGAGGATTAAACATGGAAACAATCATATGGCCAGCTTACCTAGACGCTAAAAAAACAAAAAAAGAAGGAAGAAAAATCCCCCGAAAGCATGCAATAGAATCTCCAACCTTAGCCGAGATCAAAAAGGCCGCTGAAAGACTAAAATTAAAAGCAAGAATAGAAGCTGATAAGTCATATCCAAGTTCATGGTGGGAGCGCAGCGGAAGAGTCATAATAGAACACAATAACCTGAAAAAAAGGGAATTATTATTCAAGATTAGTAAAATGATAAAAGCCTCCCGAAAAAAATGAGATGAAAAGGATGAAAACACCCCCAAGACTTGATAAAGGCCTCCTAAAAGCAAAAAGGCTCTTAGAATCTTCAGAGGATATTAAAGTTTATAGTCATCGCGACTGTGACGGTATAACAGCAGGGGCTATCATTTCAACACTACTTGAGAGACTTGGAAAGGAACACGAAGTTGAATTCATAAACCTCAACCAAGTCGAAAACATCAAAATAGAAAACGAACTCACAATATTCACAGACATGGGCTCAGGCCAACGCATAGAAGAAATCTCAACATCCAATTCAAAGATCATAGTCTTGGATCATCACCCACCACTACCAAGAAAAAACATGAAAGGAGAATTACTAGAATTAAATCCAATGAAATATGGGATAGACGGGTCAACACAGATTTCAGGGGGTGGCATGGCATACCTACTCTCAAAAAAATTCAACTACCATGACCTAAGCTGGATGGGAGTACTATCTGCCATAGGAGACCTTCAAAATTCATTAACCGGAAAACTAGTAGGACTCAACAGCCAAATATTAGAAGATAGCGTATCAATAGGACAAATAGACATCCTAGAAGATCTATCAATCTATGGCAGGCAAACAAGACCACTATTCATAGCACTATCCTATTTCAGTGATGTTAACCTGCCAATAACCAATAACAAGACAGAATGCATCCTCCTATTAAAAAAATTAGGCATACCATACAAAGAAGATGAAAGATACCGGCGACTCTGCGACCTAACCATGGAAGAAAAAAGAAAACTCTTCTCAGAACTCGTCAAAATGCTCTCAAGAGAAGTACCCCCAAAATATGTTAAGTACATCCCACAAATAATATCAGGGGAAGCCTACGACCTCAAAAGAGAAGAAAAATACACACCACTCCGAGACCTCGCAGAATTCTCAACAGCCATAAACGCCTGCAGCAGAAACAACGACATAAAACTAGCCCTCAGAATACTGAAAGGAGAAAGAGGCCCGGCCCTAGACGAACTAGAAAGCGTATCAAGAGCACATAGAAGATACCTAGCAGAAAAAGTAGAACTAATAAAAACCCAGGAACTACTAAAACAAAAACAAAACCTACAATACTTCAAAACCACAGAAATAAGAGACAACGTGATAGGCACCATAGCAGGCATGATACTAAGCTACGGAGACTGGAGAAAACCCATAATAGGCCTCGCAACCAAAGAACATGGCACAAAAGTTTCACTACGATGCTCAAGACTCTTAGCATTAGACGGCATACACTTCGGATCCATAATAAGCAAAATAGCAGAAAAAGTTGGCGGCAGCGGAGGCGGCCATGCAATGGCCTGCGGAGCCTACATACCCCACGGAACCGAAAACAAATTCCTAGAATTGTTAGACAATAGCCTCAAAGGCAAAATAGGGTGAACACGATGAGGGCATTCAAAAAGAAAGGAGAACTGACAAGATTCCAGATACTCGCCGAGATAGCGGAAAACCAACCACACATAAGACAAAGAGACATTGCCGAGAAATTGGGCATAACAGTACAAGCGGTCTCAGAAAACATAAAAACACTCACAGACCAAGGCTACCTAGAACCCGGAGACGGAAGATCATACTACAAACTAACAAAAAAGGGAATAGAAAAACTAAAAGGGGAAGCCATAACACTGCGAAAATATGCCGATAGCGTGCTAGAGACAATGAGCACCTACAAGTCAACATGGCCAGCCATAGCAAAAGAAGACCTCAAAAGGGGTGAAGAAGTCGAAATATTCATGGAAAACGGGATACTATACGCGAAAAAAAGAAAAGACGGCCAAGCCCACGGAAAAGTCCTACACGATGCCAAAAAAGGAGAAGACGTGGCTCTAACAGAACTCAGCGGACTAATAAACCTCAAAAAAGGCAAAGTAACCATACTAGTACTCCCAAGGATAAACGAGGGAGGATCCAGAGCCGCCAACCTCCAAAAAATAAAAAAGATATACGAGCAAGATTATGACAAGGTTGGTGTAATGGGGACAGTGGCAAGGGCAGTAGCCGACAAACTAAATTTAAGAGTCGATTTTGAATTCGCAACACCAGAAGCAACCCTAGCCGCGGCCAAGAGAGGCCTAAACGTTCTAGTATTAGCTGTGGGTAGGATGAGTAAAAGCATAGCAAGAAAACTTGAAGAAGAAAACATAGAATACAAGATGGAAAATGTGGTTGAAGAATCATCAACTTAAATTCATGGGAATTCTACTCATTCTATAATTTGAATTGCTGATGATGAACAATCTATGGGGTTTATTTGGATGATTGCAAGGTTAAAGTTGATTTTTTCAAATAAGGATTATCGCCGCATATTAGATAATATCATGTCCCTTACTGGAATACAACTTGTACAGTATCTTCTTCCACTTGTAACATTTCCATATCTTACTAGGGTTTTAGGTCCGGCCAATTTTGGACGGGTTGCGTTTGCAGTAGCTTTCATTGGCTATTTTCAAATTTTAACTGATTATGGGTTTAATTTGTCTGCGACGAGGGAAATCTCGATAAACCGTGAAAACAAGAAAAAGATCTCAGAGATTTATAGTTCGGTTATGGTGACAAAACTTATCTTAATGTTTTTAACTTTCATACTGATGCTTGTTATCATATCATCCTTTGAAAGATTTCAGGGTGATCCTCTGCTTTATATTTTCACTTTTGGCCTAGTTGTAGGTGCTGTTCTTTTTCCGGTTTGGTTTTTTCAAGGTGTTGAAAGGATGAGATACATTAGCATCCTGCGGATTTTAAGCTCGCTAATCTACACTGCGCTCATATTCCTTATTGTGAGAGGCCCCAACGACTATCTTTATGTGCCCCTTATAAATTCTATAGGTTTTATAATTGTGGGAGTCTACAGTCAACATGTAGTAAGAAGAGAGTTTAAAGTTAAATTTGTGATGCCTACACTCGAGGACGTTAAAAGGCAACTTGTCGAGGGATGGCACCTATTCATATCAATGCTTGCAGTAAGCCTTTACACAACATCAAACAGATTCATACTAGGCCTACTCGTCAATAATACTACATTAGGGTATTATGCCGTGGCAGAGGACATAACAAGAGCCCTGCAAGGCCTAATATCCCCTATTGGCCAGGCCATATACCCTTATTTTTCAAGGATACAAGTGGAGGATCGTGAACGTGCCAAGATGGAACTGAAAAAGATGGTTATCATAATAGGCATAGTAACGTTCATATTTTCTATTCTCTTGGTATTTGCCGCGCCACTCATAGTAAGGCTACTCGCCGGTCCATTGTATATGGAGAGCATTCCTCTACTCCAAGTGCTGGTATTTATTATTTTTGCTATAGGAGTGAATAATATTCTTGGTATTCAGGGTCTTGTCTCCTTTGGTTATAAAGAAAAGTTTACGAGGATAGTTCTTTTTGCAGGGATAGTGCATCTTGGACTACTTATAGGCCTTGTCCTTGTTGTGGGGTCTTTAGGCGCGGCTATTGCAGTTGTTGCAACGGAAATATTTATTGGGATCATAGAATATATCATACTTAAAAGGATGGGAGTGTTATGAAAGAATCCTTAATAAATCTTTTGGGAAAAACCCCATTTTCACCTTACCTTAAAGCATATTATACCATCTATCAAAGGGATAGGAGTGCATTTCTTCAAACCGCACTTAGAACCAAATTCATACATTCTCGAAAGGAAAACATGATAGAAAGAAGGGTGGAACAGCTCGAAAAAGTATGTAAAAGTGCCAGGATTTATTTCACTCCCGGTGAAAGGTTTTTTTATAGTATAGATACGCGTTTACATGTCATTGAATATCCAGGTTATAGGAGACTTGGAAACCTTACAGTCGACTATTCAATGCTCCTAGAAAAAGGACTAGATGGGATAGAAAAAATAATAGATGAAAAATTAAAGAATAAAGATGATTACCTCAAATGTCTTAAAAAGAGTCTTGAGGCCGTGAAATTTTATAGGGATAGGTGCATAAAAGAATCAAAAGAGCTTTCAAGTATCCTTGGAAAAGTTCCACTCGAACCTGCAAGTTCCCTTGAAGAGGCTCTACAATCAATACTATTCATAAACTCCCTACTCTGGATGTATGGGCATCACCTCATAGGCCTCGGTAGGCTTGATAAGATACTAGAACCATACTATGAAGATTATGATAAATCAAAAGAGCTTATAAAAGAATTCATAAGTTCATTATCCAAATATTACAAATTTAAGAGTAATGTCCTCCCAGGCGACACTGGACAGGTTATAGTCCTTGGTGGGGAATATAATGAACTTACACGCATATTCCTCGAGGCTATGATGGAGTTGGGACTTCCAGACCCCAAGATTGTACTGCGAGTAAACAGGAATACACCAGATGATATATGGGAGCTTAGTTACAAGTGCCTCAAGAAAGGTCTTGGATACCCTCTATTTTCTAATGATGAAGTCATTATAAAAAGTTTACAAGAATATTATGATAAAACAGACGCTCAGGATTATTCAACATCAGCTTGCTGGGAACCGCTAATACCTGGAAAATCCGCCGACCAGAACAATCTAGCGAATATAAACCTCCTAAAACCCTTAGAACATGCTCTTAATGGTTTCAGTGGCAGTTTTGAAGAACTCCTTGAAGCATACCAAGAATCACTCAACAAATACATCGATGAGACCATAGATGCCATAGAATCATTAAAAGTTGAACCATCCCCACTTTTATCACTATTTTTCCCCGACTCCCTAGAAAATGCTAAAGACATAGCACATGGCGGAGCACGCTACAATATCAACGGCATGCTCACTGTGGGCATGGGCAACCTCATCAATTCACTCCTCAACATAAAAAGATTATGCTATGACAAAAAAAGGATAAAACCCCAAGAAATACTCAATATACTCAAAGATAACTTCAAATCCTATAAAAGCCTAAGATTCGAACTTGAAAATAAAAACCTTAAATATGGGATGGACGAACCAGAGGTTATAAAACTTACAAACAAGATAATATCAATGTTACATGAAAAATTAAGAGGAAAATACAAGTTTGGTTTAAGCTCGCCAAGTTACCTTACAGAAGGCGAATCCACAGGAGCATCATTCGACGGCAGACTCGCAAGAGAACCTCTGGGAGTCAACATATCACCAATAAAATTCACAGCAAACATGTCATATACAGAAATATTCAACTTCGCCTCAAAACTTAACTACTCCAAAGCATACAATGGCGGAGTAGTCGATATCATAATAGAAAAATCATTAATGGATCACATACCCCAAAAATTCATAGGCCTTATTAAAACAGCCATCATGAAAGGTGTTATGCAAATCCAGGTTAACGTCCTCGACCCTAACGTACTCCTCAAAGCCCTTAAAAACCCTGAACTTTTCCCAGACCTCATAGTCCGTGTCTGGGGTTTCAGCACATACTTCAAAGACCTGCCCAGAGAATACCGTGAAATCATAGTTAAAAGAGCCCTCGAATATTCCAAATATGGTGATTAAAATTGCACGAACTCCTAGTCACAAAAATTCAAAGATTTAGCATACATGACGGCCCAGGGATAAGAACAACAGTATTCTTGAAAGGTTGCAATTTAAAATGTCCATGGTGCTGCAACCCAGAAAACATAAAACCGCAAATGGAAATCTACTTCAAAAAAGGTGACTGTATCGAATGCTTTGAATGCGTGAAAAGGTGTAAATTCCTTGAAAAACCAGAAGACATATTCAGATTCCCTGAACATTTCGAATGCGTCGAACCATGTCCTACAGGCGCTCTTGGCATTTATGGCGAAAAAATAACAACAAAAAAACTACTTGAAATTCTAACCAAAGACATTGACTATTATAACAACACCAATGGTGGTGTCACATTTTCAGGTGGCGAACCACTACTCCAATCCAAAGCAGTGAAAAAGGTAATCAAAAAACTAAAACCAATACACATAGCAATTGAAACATCACTTTTCGCACCCGAAGAAAACCTAAAGGATCTCCTAAAAGATACAGACCTATTCATCGTAGACGTTAAAATACTCAACCATAAAATAGCACAAAAGACACTCCAAGGAAACCTTAAAACATTCTATAAAAACTTCCAAACAATTAAAAAAGAAAAAATTGACACTATAATACGCTTTCCAGCAGTCAAACCCTACACATTCAACAAAGAAAACATAAAAAAGCTGATAAACTTCCTCCAAGAAAATAACATACACCACATCCAAATCCTCGAAATACATAAACTTGGACTCGAAAAATACAAAAGCCTAAACCTCAAAATGAAAAATTTCAAAAAACCCGCCAAAAATGAAATAAAAACCTTAAAAAGCAAACTAAACGAAAGATCCATAAAAATGGACTATCTAAAAATCTAGAAAAGGTGCCGCCAAAATGTTCAATTATATTATCGTGGGCGCCGGCCTTGCAGGCGCCGTGATGGCAGAAAGAATAGCCAACATACTAGATGAGAAAGTGCTAGTCATTGAACGCCGAAACCATATCGGAGGCAACTGTTATGATGAAATAGACAAAACAGGCATAATCATACACAAGTATGGTCCGCACATTTTCCACACAAACTACAAGGAAGTCTTCAAATACCTTTCACACTTCACCAAATGGAAAGAATACCAACACCATGTCCTAGGATTTATCGATGGGAAACTTGTACCCTTGCCATTTAACCTTAACACACTCCACAAGCTATTACCAGAAGCCCTTGCCAAAACCCTTGAAAAGAAACTACTCCAAAAATACGATTACGGAAAAAAGATACCAATACTCCAACTTCTAAAAGAGGAGGATGACCAGGACCTAAAATTCCTAGCCAATTACATCTACGAGAAAGTATTTCTTAACTATACAAAGAAGCAATGGAACTTGAAGCCAGAAGAGATAGATGAAAAGGTTACAGGGCGGGTGCCCATATTATTTTCAAGGGACGACAGGTACTTCCAAGACCGTTATCAGGCAGTGCCACAAGAAGGATACACAAAGATGATACAAAAAATCCTAGACCATGAAAACATAAAAATAATGCTAAACACAAACCACCAGGAAATACTCAAAATAAAAAACAACAAAATACTATTCATGAACAAAGAATACAAAGGCAAACTAATATTCACAGGAAAAATCGACGAACTATTCAACTACCAATATGGTAAATTACCATACCGCTCACTAAACTTCAAATTCGAAACACTAAACCAAAAATGGTACCAGCCCGCTGCGACAATAAACTATCCAAACGACTATGACTTCACAAGAATCACAGAATTCAAACACATACACCCTACAAGCACCAAAAAAACAATCATACTCAAAGAATATCCACAGGAGCATATAGAAGGAAAAAACGAACCATGCTATCCTATCCCCACAGAAGAAAACCAAAAAACCTACAAAAAATATAAAAAACTCGCAGAAAAACATGAAAACCTCATACTCCTTGGAAGACTCGCAGAATACCACTACTACAACATGGACGAAATCGTGAAAAAGGCCCTCACAACATTCAAAAAGGAGATAAAATGAGAATAGCCGCGGTGGTCGTGACCTACAACCGCAAAAAACTACTAATCGAATGCCTAGAAGCATTAAAAAGACAAACAAAGCCCCTTAACGCCATCTACATCATTGATAATGCGTCAACAGACGGAACACCACAGCTACTACAGGAAGAAGGATACATAAAAGACCTTAGGGGTGGAACGACAAGTATAGAAGGCTTGCATGATGGTAGGCTAATAAAAGTGGTTTATGTGCGGATGAATGAGAATGTTGGTGGGGCTGGTGGTTTTCATGAGGGTGTGAAAAGAGCTTATAATGATGGCTATGACTGGTTATGGCTTATGGATGACGACGTAGAGCCAAAGGAGGATGCTCTTGAAATGCTCCTTCGTGTGGGTGAAGAAATAAAAGGGGAAAAGTCAGCTCTTGTACCGGCCAGATATTTTAATGGGTCTTTTTTTAATTTGGAGACAAAAAGGTTTGATTTTAAAAACCCATTTAGATATTTCACATATGATATTGTGACAGAAGAGGATCTTAAAGAGAAATACTTTCAAGTTTCTGGTATTTCATTTGAGGGTCCTCTTATTAAGAGTGATGCTATTGGGAAAATAGGCTTTCCCGATAAAGACTTTTTTATTATTGGGGATGATACGGATTATGCTATCCGTTTACAGGAATATGGGCCCTTATATATGGTTCCGGATGCGCACTTAATAAAGAAGATAGTTACAAGTGGAAAACCTAACTGGAAAACATATTATTATATTCGAAACATAATTTATTTAGACAGGAGGTATGGTGAAAACATCCTCGTAAAATATTTGAGACCATTCATTACATTTTTCAAGTATGCCGCTTACTTTTCTGTGAAGAATCCTAAAATTGTAAAATATATTCTAAAGGCTTTTAGGGATGGGTATAGTTTAAGAAGAGGGAAAATTATACGCCCTGGTGAGTTTTAACAATTATCTTCAAATAATAAGATTTCAAAGAATTTGAAGCAAAGAATATACTCGAAAAAACTAAAGATTTTAATAATTAAGAGCAAACGGAATGAATATCTTTTGTCCCAAGGAAAATGGGTGATTATCAATTATTGAGCAGGGGCTTTAAAAATGGATGTTCTAGTAATACCACATGTGCCGCGTACAATTTCAGGAGTACCTGGTAGGTTTGACTTCTTTATTGAAAATTTAAAACTTAGGAATCATGTGCATGTTTTATCATGGAATATGCCATATCCACTTCGAAATATAAAAGATCTTAAAAGGATAAGAGAAAGGTTTACAAAGAAAATAGAAAGGAATGTAACTCTTCATCATGTAGCAAGACCATTGGTTTTCCCGCCTTTCAATAAAGATGCTGTAACTTCCCAAATAAGTGATATTATAATGGAATATGGCATCGATGTTATATTTTCGGAATCATTTATATGGGATGTTGTACCGCCTTTTGATTATGTTCCTGTAATTTATGATTTAGTTGATGATCATGTAGCCTCTTTCAAAAATGTTCCTTTATCAAAAAGGTTTATGAGCAAATTTCTCAGGATAGAGAGAGCAATTATCCATCAAATAGAAAATTCAGATCATACTTTTTTTGTTTCTTCTGTGTTAAGGGATAAATATTGGGAGATGTCAAGAAGTTCATCTGTTCTACCAAATGGTGTGGATGTGGATAGATTCAAGAATGCAAATCCGGATGAATATATCGAGAAATTGCATTTAGACAATTATGATTGTATACTTGGATATGTGGGTTATTTTGGTGAATGGTCAAACCTTTATAAAACGGTAATTAATCTTTATGAATTTTTGGAAAAGAATAATGGAGTTATCATCATAGCAGGAAGCGGGCCGGAAATTAAATATTGTAAAAAGAGACTAGGAAACACAAAAAGGTTAATCTTTATGGGAATGGTAGAATATCAGAAAATACCATCCTTGATGAAGACTTTTGATATAGGGCTTTTACCGTTCAAAAAGTATCCATTTACAGATGCTGCAAGTCCTATAAAATACTTCGAATATTCTGCAGCTGGTTTAAAGATAGTTTCATCTCCTCTTGAAGAGTTAAAAAGGATAAATTTTAATAATACGATTTTTTTTGAGGACATTACAAGTATTGGAAGTGCTGTGGAAAAAGCCATGAATATGGATTTCGATAAGTCTAAATTAACAAAATCCATAAAAGAATATGATTGGAGCATGTTGTCAAGAAAGATTGAAAATGTTTTTAAAGTTAAAATAAAAGAGGATCTTTAAGAATGAAATCTGAAAAGCACGTGTGAATATTTTTTCAAAAAATTTAATGACAACCTGATTTTTGATCTGGTAATCGGCCATTGTGAGTTTTTTTTGCTCCTTGCAACAAATTATTGTATTATTTGAACACATCAATGACTACGGCATTCATGTATTCAGAATGACGCAACAAATTAAATTATTTGAATTGCAGGACTTTGTACGTTTTCATGACTTCTTCTATGATTTTATCCCAGTTGAATTTCTCTTCGACTATTTTTCTTCCTTTTTCTCCAAATTCTTGCTGTGATTTTTCATCAGAAAGTAAAATTTTTATTTTTTCTTTTAGAGATTCTATATTTAAGGGTTCAACTAAGAAACCATTTTCACCATCTTTTATAACTTCTACAACCCCCCCACTTTTATAGGCTATAACGGGTCGGTTGCATGCGTTTGCCTCTGCGAGTACCATTCCAAACCCTTCTCTTGTTGATGGTAGGACTAGTATAGAAGATTCTTTCATATGATATATAACATCAGCATATTTAAGGTTCGTGTAAAATGTTACCCTATCTTGTATCTTGTAATCTTTTACAAGTTTTAGCAGCCTATTTTTTTCAATCCCATCGCCTATGATCTTTAATTTTATATTTGGGATTTCCTTTTTGAGTTCTTTCACGATCTTTAGGAGGTGGTCGACATGTTTGTGGGGTGCGAGCCTCCCTACAAAAATCAGAGTATCGGGGAGTCTTGACGCTTTTATTGAATCTATCAGGGATAAATCAACACCATTATAAATGACTTGGATCCTTTCAGGTTTTATCCTGTAATCTTTAACAAGGGCCTCTTTTGTCGCGTTACTTACGGTAACTATCTTATCATAGGGTAGCTTTAGGAGTATTTTCTCGGCCAATTTAGCTACTTTTGAAGATTGTATCCACTGATCAGAGAAGGTGGAGCTTACATCATGGATTGTTGCAATCATTGGCGTTCTTTTAATCCTTGAGGCTATAAAAGCTGGTAATAACGGGGCATATGTCTGAGCATCAATAATATCATAATCATGGCTTAGAATCCAAGATATAGCAGCTAATATGAAATGCAAAAAATTTAACAAACTCCTCTTTGGAGGATCAGTTATCACGGGGCCAATATGGTGAACTTTCAAACCTTTTATATCCTCTTTTTCCTTGACACCCTTTATTTTCATGCATATTACATCAACTTCCCAGCCCCTCTTAACTAGTCTCTTTCCTATTTCGAAATATCGCCTTTCTCCCCCACCAGTGTAATGGGGCACGAAGAAATCGGAAACTATCAATATCCTCATAGAATATCCTAGATGGAACTATACATATAATCTTTTGGAGTTTTCCATAAAATTTTCTAGAAGGGTGAAAAGACTCCGATGAAGACCAGCCAGGCTAGTATTGTTTTGGCTGTGAGACTGAGGATAATATAAACCTTCTCACCATATAGGTAATCTTTCCATTTACCAATGCCTTTGTATTGTAGTAGCATGTTCACAGAGAATGTGTTGAACATTATAAAGTAGATTAGTAGCGCAAGGTAGACGAATGCTGGTGGATTAGTCTCTGTTGATCCGAGGGCCGCGACAAAGTAGGCTGCTATGACAATCCATGGAGTGAAGCCTGCTATGCACCCGCATATATATGGTGACCAGTCAATCTTTTCCGTGTATTGGTTCAGTTTCTCCATTAGATAACCGAACATTATCATTGAAGCGTTTAAAACGAAGATCATTACAAGTGACCATAGTTCCCAGACTCCCACAAAGGTTGCGAGTATCACTATCATGATTGAACTTGAAAGGGCATACTCGTACCAACGATAGGGATTCATACCCTTCTTAAGATATTTTTCATAATCCCTTGTTTTAAGAAATCCTATGACGAAATGTGCAACTGCCGAGATAAGGAGGAAAGAGGCTAATATAACACCAAGATAGCCTATAGTGAACACGACTTGTGGTTCAGGTAAAACTTGAAATGATGGTGGATTCAGTGAGATTATCTTGAACTTCAAATAGAATGTGTATATATCACGTTCCCATGTTAAAAGAAACCCCAGAACAACCATTATGATTCCTTGGATAAAATGTAACGACCCGGCGATTATGTTCAACCTTCTAAGTCCTTCAAAACTTATAGGGGATTTTTCTATCGCCCTAATCCTTTCAATATTATCCATTTAAACCACTGGAAATATTATATCTAATATAGTATTTAAATTGAATAGATATTATCTTTTAGCGGGAAAAAAGAAATTTTGTCATGATGAAAAAATTTTACATTGCATCTTTTATAGCTTCTATGAGTATACCCCCATATGGGATCCAATTTTTTTAGTGTGAGTCATGTACAAGCCTCTAACAGTAAATGATGAAATCATAGTACTCATAAAAGAATATTTGGACAGAGAATGTCTTGGAGAAAATGTAAGAGAAGAGGCTTCAAGGAAACTTAAAAGATATTTAATCAGAACAGATGATGGTTCATACACACTCCCTTCAAAAAAACTTTCAGGAAAAAGTGAAACCATGCACACAATACATGGCGCCATAACTGAAGCCTATGAAAAATTCGTTAAACCATCACAACTAGAAAACAGAGACAATATTAAAGTTCTTGATATCTGCTCCGGACTTGGATACAACTCAGCAGCCCTCATAGACCATATAAAAGCCGAAAATATCCTCATACATATGATAGAAGCTTCACCAGAGGTTATATGTGCTGGGGTTCTTGTGCCAAGCCCCATACCAGCTCATAGGATCATAAAAAGGGCATATGAGGAATGGCTCCTTGAGAATGGATTGGCACATTTTCAGATGATCTCAACCAAGATCCCAGAGAACATCTCCATCAAGGTTTTTTGTGAAGATGCAAGACAAACACTACCTTCACTCCAAAAAGGATACTATGATGCCATATTCTTGGATGCCTTCAGCCCACTTAAAACCCCAGAACTTTACAGTTCAGAATTCATGTTAGAACTTGCAAGGGTTATAAAAGACAATGGCATCCTTACAACTTACACATCAGCAGCTCCTGTAAGATCAGCCATGATAGAAGCCGGTTTCCATATAGTTGAAGGTCCCAAGTTCGGCAGAAAAAAGGGCGGCACAATAGCCTCTCTAAAAGCCATAAAAGGAAGTCTCCCATGGGATGATGAGAGAATTATAGCCTTAAGCGACGCCGGAATACCCTACAGAGATCCTAACCTGGAAGATAGTCGCGAGAAGATAATAGAAAAGCGGGAAAATGAGAGAAGATTAGCGAGGAATATTACAAGGTTGCCATCATCCCTTAGAACACCCATATACCTTGGAATGAAAGCCCCGGAAAAATATGCTGCAAGGATCTTGAAAAATCTTAAAAGTATGAATATAAATGGGACTCTTTCAAAAAAGGCGCTTTATATCATCTGTCCACAATACCCAAAATGTATATGTGGATGCAAAGAAGAAAGACCCTCATCTTCACGAGAACGAATAATTGAAATGAGAAATAGACTAAAAAAATGTGAAGGGTGAAAGAGGAGGATTATATTGTTCGAGATAAAAAGCAAGGACAACCTTGCAAGAACAGGAATATTCACCATAGGAAGTTATAAGGTTAAAACGCCGGCGCTCATGCCAGTAATACATCCTGGGAAGACCATAATTGATGTTAAGTCCTTCGGCGCCGAGATAGTGATAACAAACGCCTACATAATCTACAAAAACGATAAATTAAGACATCTAGCTCTTAGAGGAGGCGTTCATAAGCTTATAGGCTTCGATGGTCCTGTTGTAACAGATTCTGGTTCCTTCCAATTGGCAGAGTATGGTGACATTGATATAAGTAACAAGGAGATTGTTGAGTTTCAGGAGGAGATTGGAGCCGATATTGGAACATCACTTGACATACCAACACCACCATATGCCTCCCATAAAAAGGCAGAAGAAGACCTCAAAATAACATTGGAAAGGGCCAAAGAAGCATTATCCCTTCGAAAGGATATGATGCTAAATTCTGTTGTCCAAGGCTCCACTTACCCCGATCTTAGGAGAAAGTGTGCGAGGGAACTTTCAAGGATGGATTTTGATGTTCATCCCATTGGAGCGGTTGTACCCCTCCTAGAATCCTATGATTATAAGAGTCTTGTCGAAGTTGTTATGGCCTCTGTAGAGTGTCTTCCACCTTCTAGGCCTCGGCATCTTATGGGTGCTGGGCATCCTATGCTTTTTGCACTTGCAGTTTCCATGGGCTGCGACTTATTCGATTCTGCAGCTTACATGTTATATGCTAATGATGATAGGTTATTGGCTCCGTCAGGGACATACAAGTTGGAAAATCTCACTGAGATGCCATGCTCATGTAATGTATGTGTTGATTACACGCCACAAGAATTGAGGGGGATGAGTAGGGATGATAGAAGAAATCTTATAGCGGCTCATAACCTTTATGTGAGTTTTGCCGAGATTAGGAGGGTGAGGCAGGCTATAATTGAGGGTAATCTGATGGAGCTTGTTGATCAGAGGTGTAGGGCGCATCCTCGACTGTTAGAAGGGTACCGTAGGCTGCTTGATTATCAAAGGTTGATTGAAAGGTATGATCCTGTATCTAAGAGGTCTGCATTTTTTTATACCGGTTCTGAGTCTCTTAGGAGGGTTGAGGTTTACCGTCATCATAAAAGGTTGAATCGAATCCCTAAAAGGAATGGTCTTGTGCTTTTATCAGTTCCAGGTAAGCCTTATTCGAGGCATGTCCCAGTTGATCTTGGCAAGTTTTTTTCTCCAGCTCCGGTTGAGGTTGATGAGTGGCAGTTCATGGTAGTTGATGTCCCATTTGGTGTTATACCATTGGAATTGGATGAATTTTATCCCTTTGCACAAAATGAGTCCCCTTCTATATTGGATGGTGAATCAAAGAGTTTCATCCGTTCAATCATAAAAAGACTTGAAGGGGAATATGAAAGTTTAATGGTCTGTGAGGAAGTTAATGAAAAGTTTAATCTTGGGTTTAAATTTAGGGTTATTCCACCTTCCATTGAAATCTCTGATAGGGATCGTCTTGCTGCTGTTGCAGATTATCAGTTTGGTGTGGGTGCTGGTGAAGCACTCTTTAATGGGGATCTGAGGATAGTGAGGAGTGGGAAGACTGGTAGGATACGTTATGTTTATGTGGATGATGAGCTTATTGCGAGTATAAGGACGTCTGATGGTTTTATAATCCCATCATGGAAGGGGGCGTCCCTTTTACATTCCAAGCTAGATTATCCTAAATGTAGAGTTGTTGTTGATAGGGAATCCGAGCCCTTTGCTAGGGAGGGGAAAAATATATTTGCAAAGTTTGTTATAGAATGTGATAAAAATATACGTGCTAATGATGAGGTTTTAGTGGTTAATGAAGCTGATGAATTGTTAGCCACTGGCAAATCTCTACTCTGTAGTGAAGAGATCATGGATTTTAGTTATGGCCAGGCTATAAAGACTAGGAGAGGAGAAAAATGATACCAGGTATGGGAATGAATCCTAAACAGTTGAAACAGATGCAAAGGGCTATGAAACAGATGGGAATGGAGATGAAGGACCTTAAGGGCGTTAAAGAGGTTTTAATAAAGTTAAAGGACAAGGATATCATTATAAAGAATCCTAAGGTTAGTATCATGGATTTCATGGGCCAGAGAACTTATCAGGTGACTGGTAAAGTTAAAGAGAAGGTTAAGGAACCTGAGATTCCCGAGGAGGATATAGAACTTGTGATGAGTCAGACAGGGGCCACTAGGAAAGAGGCTGAGGATGCTTTAAAGGAGACTGAGGGTGATCTTGCAGAGGCTATCTTGAGGTTAAGTTAAATGGTGCTCATCGCCCATATCTCAGATCTTCATGTAGGTGCAAGAAACTTTAAAGAGGATATACTCCTAGAGGCTATAAGGCAGATAAATGAGATGGAACCTGATGTAGTGGTTGCCACGGGCGATTTAACAGATAATGGCTACTATCTGGAATTTTTGCAAGTGGCAAGTTATCTTAATAATATAGAAAGTCCACTATTGCTTGTCCCTGGCAACCATGATGCAAGACACGTGGGTAATGAAACCTTCGAGGAGGTTCTGAAGGAAAAAAGGAGCATTCTAACAATTGATGACAAGCTACAGGTAATAGGCTTGGATAGTAGTGAACCAGACCTAGATTATGGTAAGGTTGGGAGGTCGCAACAGTTATGGATGGAGAATAAACTTAAAGATGCTTCTAAGGATGATTTGTATAAGGTTATAGCCTTACATCATCATATTATACCAGTGCCTAAGACTGGACGTGAAAGGAATGTTCTAGCTGATGCGGGTGACGTTTTATACTCTATTGTTAAGGGCGGGGCTAACCTTGTCATATGTGGTCATAAGCATGTTCCGCATCTTTGGAGGGTTGAGGACATATTTTTTGTAACAGCTGGCACAGTATCATCACTTAAACTTCGAGGTAAAGATATTAATTCATATAATACATATTATATTGAGGATGATAGGATAGAGATAAGATTGAACCAAGTGCAAAGGAAAAGTTACCTGATGGGATCCTACAAACTTTAATTTTAAAAATGGAAGGGTGATCGATTGAGGGTTATTATAGATGCATCAAATGTAGCTCATTCTAGAAAGGGTGATGATAACAAGCCTAGATTAGAGAATATATTAAGGGCTGCTGATGAACTTCGAAAACTTGGATACGAGCCTGTTATAATCGCTGATGCATCATTAAAGCATGAGATAGATGAAAAGGAAGAGTTTAAGAAGTATCTTGAAAAGGGAGAGTTTAGGCAGGTGCCCTCCGGGACCACCGCAGATCATTTCATCTTAAAATTGGCAGAGGAAGAAGATGCTAAGATATTGTCAAATGATGCCTTTAAAGAATATTCTGATGAATTCCAGGACATAAGTAGTAGGAGGATACCCTACAATTTCAAGGACGATAAGATAGTCATTGGGAGACCATCCAAGCCAAAAAAGGTTAAGAACATTCTCCAGAAGATCTGTTCACAGATACTAAGCGAATTTGAAAGTAAAGGCTTCGACTATTATAAGGTTAAAAGAGGTAAAAAACTAAGTGGCATAGCAATTGCAAAAGAAGCCATTGACAGGATAGAAAAGGTGCAAGAGGAGGGTCTTGAACCAAAACTTGAAGGTTTATTCATGAAATTACCCCTATTTGACAAGTTCATGGAACTCGTTGAAGAAGCTGAAAGAACAGGAGACTTTATAATATTTGTCCTTGTACACCCCCACGATTACAGGGAAGTTGTCAAATATGCTGGTAACATCGCAGTCACGGTCTTCGAACGTTTAAAATTGGATCACGCCCCTCTCGTCGCTGTTAGGAATGATGTTTTCATCAAAAAAGGCCACTTTGAAGTTAATATACTCTACTCAGATGAGGTTATGGAGGAAGCCCCATATGATATCAACATAATCATCAATGACCATGATTATAATTTTGTGAAGAATAACTCAAGGAACCTTGCAAGTACTGTGGCGGCTCGCATAGGATCCTGGAGATTCCCAATAGTCTCTGTGAAACCTAATATGCTAATGGAAAAACCCGGAGAATTCGAGATAGTCTTGGAGAAGGGAGGAAGCAGCTGATGCTAACAGAATACATGCTCCGGGCACTCCTAGGTTTATTATTAAAAAAGAAGGTTTTAGGCATAGGCACCAGATACTCACCAAACAATGCCAAAGAACGCGAATACGTCGACATGATAAACTATACAAAGACAATGCTCCTAGAAATCAAAAAAGCAGATATAAACACCCAGAATATCTTCAACAATCTCATAAAAGAGGTGGGCTCCGAAAACATCCCCCAAAATAGAAAATTCATAGAACTAAAACCGCCACTAGAAAGAGTAGATGAATACGCCCTTTTCAGCAACATAATAATAAGCAGCGACCGTTACCTCTACATAGAAACCTTAAACGGGGCCAGGATAATCGATGACTTCATAGAACTCCTAAAAAAAGAAAAGGGAGAAATTATTGAAAAGAGCCCCACAGAAATCCTGGCAAAACTCCCCTCTAAGAATGATGCTATAAGAGCAGGTATAAAACTCATAGGATCGGCTAGCATGCGGAAAATTAATATTAGGGCTGCTGTGGGGATGACAGGAGCCGCTGCAATAGAAAGATCTATAAAATTAAATGAAGAAATCGGGGAAATCCCAGGAGTGGGATTCACAAAACTCGGCGGCGAATTCGCCCTAATATTCCCAACACCATTCACCCCAAAGGAAGGAGAACCAGTAACCCACGACAATTATCTCTTCATCGATGTTATAAACTCCACAAGCTTCATCGAAGAACATGGCAAAGAAACACTAGTCGAGATAATGAACGACATCAAAACATACATTGAAAAGGAATGTAAAGGGAAAATCGAAGGTTACAAGGAAGGTGGCGATGATCTAATCGCCAACTTACCAAGTAAAGACACGGCACTAAAAGCCACCATAGATGTCGCATGGCACGCCCTTGCAAACAATGCAAAGATAAGAGCAGGTATAGGTAAAACAAGAAGAGAAGCAGCTGAAAGAGCACACCTTGCAGACGAAATAAAATTGTGGAACCCAGCCCCAGTCATAATATTCGACGTAGCAGATGGCCTCTATGCCTATTTCATCCCCAACCCCTTCACTAGAGCCATTATAGATTACCTATTCAATAAAAAGTCAAGCATAATCATAATATTTATCTTCGTATTCATAGCAACCTTCCTAGGCTGGAACCTTGGATACTGGCAACTAGGACTACTGGCAATACTACTCGCGGTACTGTATGGGACAACCACATAAAAATCTCAACCATACCCACCCATATAATCTTAAACTATTTAAAGGATTACCCATAATATAATCTGGGGAGTCTACAATGCGACCTGGAACTGAAGCCAAAATAATGGTTGCCCTTTTAATCTCGTTGATAGCATTTGGTTGCGGCTCCTGTCTAGGAATAATATTAGCCATATCACCCGAAAATATAACCCCAGAACCAACCCATAACAATACAACATATCTAGAAATTCCAAATCCAACCGAAAACCCGTTAAACCAAACCGAACAGACAAACACAAGTAACATGACAAATTCCAGCGAATATAACCCATAAAAAGGACCCGATTCACCATTCATAATAGACAAGGAGGATAAAACCCCTATGAAGATAATAGAGGGTGGAGTATGCGCCATAGACAACATACTCGCCGGAGGCCATAAAAAAGGAAAATATGGCCTTGGCATAATATATACTGGTAAAAGCACTGCAGCAACCGTCTTCACATCTAACAAGATAAAAGCAGAACCACTAAAATTAACCATGAAAAACTTAGAAGATGGAAGAATATCAGCCATAATAGCCAACAGCGGAAATGCAAATTGCTTCACAGGCCCCAAGGGCATGGAAGATGCCCAGAGAATGGCGAAACTCGCAGCAGATGGCCTTTCAATCCCTGAAAATGGGGTGGCTGTGGCATCCACAGGTGTCATAGGAAGAAAAATGCCCATGAACATAATAGAAACCCTCACCCAAAAAGTTCTAAAAAACCTTGAAAATTCACCCAGAGGATCCAGAAAATTCGCAGAGGCTATAATGACCACAGACACATTCCCCAAAGAATTCGCAGTCGAATTCGAACTTGATGATGGTAACACGGCCAGAATAGGTGGTGTTGCCAAAGGTTCAGGTATGATAGCCCCTAACATGGCCACCATGCTATCCTTTATAACCACAGACGTGAAAGCATCACCATCCCAATTAAAAGAAGCCCTCAAAAAGGCCGTGGATGAAAGCTTCAACATGCTAATCATTGATGGAGATGAAAGCACCAATGACATGGTTATATTAGCAGCAACAGGAAAATCTGGGAAAATAGATGACAATTTCCAGGAAGCATTAAATCTTGTATGCAGGGAACTTGCCAAGATGATAGCAAAGGATGGTGAAGGAGCAACAAAATACATGGAAGTGGAGGTTCTAAACGCCAAATCCAAAAAAGACGCCAGAAAAGCAGCTAAGACAGTTGCAAGCTCCCCACTCGTTAAAACAGCACTATTCGGAGCAGACCCCAACTGGGGGCGGATCATAGCAGCAATAGGATACTCAGGGGCCATGATAAAAGAAGAAAATGTGTCTATCATCCTAGAAAGTGAAAATAGAAACATTGAACTTATAAAAGAAGGAAAGATCATAGCATCAGAAAACAGCAAAGAACTTAAAATAGCCGCAGATATTATGAGAGAAGATGAGATAAAAATCATAATAGACCTAGGAATAGGCAAAGAAAAAGCAAAAGCCTATGGCTGCGACCTAACATATGATTATGTGAAAATAAATGCAGAATACACAACATAGGAGTTGCAAGGTGGCATGAAAACAGTTAAAATCCTTGTCGAAGCTTTACCATATATTAAACGATTCCATGGCAAAAAGATCCTGATAAAATATGGTGGACATGCCATGATACAAGAAGAAGCCATGGATTCCACAGCAAGAGACACCGTACTCCTAAAATATGTGGGAATGGAACCAATCGTAGTCCATGGTGGAGGACCGGAAATATCCCGAGCAATGAACAAAATGGGGAAAGAACCAAAATTCATCGAAGGTTTAAGAGTTACAGACGAGGAGACAATGGAAATAGTTAAAATGGTCCTCGTAGGTAAAATAAACACGAGCATAGTATCAAAGATATGCTTCCATGGAGGTAAAGGCATAGGATTATCAGGAAAAGACAGCCAACTCTTACTCGCCAAGAAAAAAGCACCCCATATAATCAAGGATGAAAAAACTGGAGAAGAACTCGAAATAGACCTTGGACTAGTTGGTGAGATAGAATCTGTAAACCCCGAAATATTGGAGATGCTGACAAGCAATGGTTACATTCCCATAATATCACCCATAGGAATTGATAAGAATGCTGAAACCTTAAATCTGAATGCTGATACCGTTGCCGGTGAAGTAGCTGCAAATGTTGGTGCAGAAAAACTCATATTACTCACAGATGTTCCAGGTATCCTAGAGGATCCGAACGACCCAGATACTCTCATAGAAAAAATTAACATAAGCGAATTGGATGATCTCATCAAAGAAGGTATCATAAAAGGTGGCATGCTCCCAAAGGCCCTTACATGTATCCAGGCGATAAGAGATGGGGTTTCATCAGCACACATCATCGATGGACGGATTGAACACTCCCTACTCCTAGAAATATTCACAAAGAAGGGCATAGGAACCATGATAACAAAATAAACCACAACAGAATCCTGATCCACACAAAAAACAATTTTTTTGAATAAAACGCATCTTAAAAAGGTTTAACTCCCCCTCTTTTTATAAATTTCAAACTTGATAAACTCACCTTTATATTTGAGGCGTCTTTATTATTAATTGGGGGTTACACTAATGGAGACAGGAGCTGATCATGCTATTGTAACACTGAATTTAACAAAGAAGTTTGGAGAATTTTGCGCTGTAAATACCTTAAATTTAAAGGTCAAAAAAGGGGAAATCTACGGGCTTTTAGGCCCTAATGGGGCTGGTAAGACAACCACGATCAAAATGCTCTGCGGGATTTCAAAGGCAACTTCAGGAAAAGCATTTATCCTAGGAAAAAGAGTGCCTGATAAAATCGTGGCGCGAGAGATAGGTTACATGCCACAAGAGACAGCACTCTATGACAATTTGACCATTGAAGAAAATCTAGAATTTTATGGGGAAATATTCAACCTCAAAGATGATAAGATACCTAATAAAATCCAAAAACTGCTTGATTTCATAAATCTCAAAGACTGGGGGGATGAACTTGTCAGAAACTTGAGTGGTGGGATGAAACATCGCGTATCACTAGCATGTGCACTAATCCATGAGCCTAAGATCCTTTTTCTTGATGAACCCACAGTTGGGATCGACCCAGAACTTAGGGTCTCATTCTGGGACTACTTCAAACAACTCAAAAAATCAGGTAAAACCATCCTCATAACAACACATTACATGGATGAAGCAAGACATTGTGACCGCATAGGGTTTATGAGGGCTGGAAAGTTAATAGCAGAGGATAAACCCCAACAAATGCTCATAAAAACTGGTACAGAGTCGCTTGAAGACGCGTTCCTAAAAATTGGGGTGGGGCCATGAATCTTCGAAGAATATTAGCCGTGACTAAAAGGGTTTTCAGAGACATTAAAAATGATAAAAGAACCATTGGATTAATGCTCATAGCCCCAATCTTTGCAATGTTCGTTTTTGGATTGGCCTTCAGTGGAAATGTTGAAGATATTCATGTTATAGTAGTCAACCATGACCAAGGATTCCAGACACCAAACGGTGAAAACATCTCTTTTTCAGATAAAATTTTATCAAATCTTAATAATGAAACTTTGGACATTGAGTACATGGACGACGAAGACAAAGCCATCAGAAAAATCGAAGATGGAAATGCATATGCAGTTATAATTTTCCCTGAAAACTTCACCAAAAATGCTTACCTAGGAGTTGAAAAATTTAGTCCATCATTTATGCGCAATTCTACAGTCGATTCACCATTCCAAGCTCAGATCATGATAAAAGATGATGAAAGCATTACAACCATTAAAAATTCTATAATAGGAGCTGTCCAGGAAGCAATAACCGAGACAATGAAGGATGAGGGTATAAAATTCCCAGTTAAAGTTACTCAAGATGCAGTCTATGCTAAAGACGCGGATTTTATAGATTCCTTCGTCCCGGGGATCATGGCCTTCGTTGTTTTCTTATTAGCAACACTCCTCACGCTACTTGCATTTGTCGGTGAGAGAATTTCAGGCACACTAGATAGGCTCATGGCAACACCACTCCAAGAAAGCGAGATAGTATTAGGCTACGCTTTAGCATTTGGGACAATAGGGATGATACAAGCGGCATTTCTCCTTACAGTGGCTGTGCTAGTCTTCAACATTATGATCCTTGGAAACGTTTTCTTAGCATTCTTTGTAGTGGCACTCTTGGCAGTGGTCTCCCAAGCACTAGGCATATTGTTATCAAGTCTTGCGAAGAGAGAAGGACAAGTAATCCAATTCATACCCTTCATAATACTCCCCGCCTTTCTGCTTTCAGGCGTTTTCTGGCCCATAGAAGCGATTCCAAGGTGGTTAAGACCATTTTCATATATGGTTCCTCCGACTTATGCAGTGGATGCTTGCCGTGCAATTATGCTCAAAGGATGGGGAGTCTCTAAGATTTGGCCTAATATTATCGCCCTTGTAATTTTCGCCATCTTTTTCCTCATGGTTGCAGTCTGGTCCTTGAAAAAAGGGAAAGATTGAAAATTTATCATTTGTAAGACCCCCTGAAAAGGGAAGTATACAAAGGGGTGGATGGAATAAGTTAGATTTAAATACTACTTTTTTTCATAGGTTGTAGTCCGCTTCTTAATGAGAGGTGTAAGGATGCGGGGGCCTGTTGACCATCCCAGAGGGAGCTTGGAGTCGGGACGTAAAGTCATGGGGGGTGTGAACTCCTTAACATGTAAGCTTTCAAGTTGGGAAGTTCCCTATGTGTAAGCGTGTGTGGGGTCACTTGGTCTACAATTTTCTCTGATAAAGGTTTGATGTTACCTTTTACATTGGTATATTTCCTTGGAGGAGAATTTGTGTTTTGATGGGGGTTTGGCTGATTTTTAGCCTTTGATCCCGAAGAGGAATCTGAATCCTTTGATTCTTCTAATTACTTCGATGGTGGCTATGGTGAATACGAAACTGAGGCACATGATTAGGATTATCTGTAGTGGCTGGTTGGGTGTCCAGTTTATGATGTAATAGGCGAACATGTTGATCCAGGGTAAATGGAAGATGTAAATGGGGAATGATACCGCTGAAAGGTAGAGTGTTTTTGAGGTTTTAAATTCTAGGTAATGTTTACCCATTCCCATCACACCAAGGACTCCCAGCCACATTATAGAATTTTCAAATATTTTCATTATAAATGCACCTAGGAAGGATTGAGAAGTGGATTGTGTGCTAGTTACCGTGGAACCTATATTAGGCACACTTATCAAAAGATAAAAGATAGTTATAGCTAGAAATGAGATGAAAAGTGGCCATCTTTTATCCTCCAATTCCTGCTGGATTCTTTCATCAGATAATAGAAAGTAACCGAAAATAAAAATTAGAAAGAATTGTAATATGCTTTTTTCAGGGTATAAATTCAAGAAAAGGCTGCCGAAGGCTAAGGGAATGATTAATAATAATAGTTTAGGTATGGTTACCTTTTCTAGGGGAATCTTCCATTTTCCATTTTTATACTTCATTATAATTGGAAGTGCAACTAGAGACACTATAAAGAGATACAAGAGAAACCATAGGTGGCCTATTATTATTCCTGATTTTAGATTGGGCAACCAGTGAGTGAAAAAATTCAGCCAAAAGTCGGGGAAACTTCCAGTATATCCGCTGTAGAGTGAACCGAAGTATACGCTTACTGGTATTACAAGGATCATCCCTGCTATTGTGGGGATTAATAGTTTTGATATTCTTTCTTTCAAATATTCACTTGCACTTCTCTTTTTCAATGAATAGTAGGTGGCTATTCCTGCTATGGTGAAAAGTAATTGCATAAACCAAGGCGCGAAACTTAAAATGAAAGTGTTGGCAATAACAGAGTTCCCAGCATGGAAATAGTAGGATCCAATATTACTGTAGATGAGTAACGCATGATAGGGGAATAAAAACAAAATTATAAGCCAGCGCAGATTATCAAGATAATATTTTCTCATTTTAATACTCCACAACTAAATACCTATCCCTGTTACAGAGATGATAAAATACAATTTATAGTAGGGTTCATATAAATCCACTAGTAAAATATGTGGCTTGATCCCTAATCTGGAATTTAAGGCAACTAGTGACATCGACTTACCCCCCCCTTAAGGATAAGTTGTAAAAAAATGGCTGTGCCTTTTGGTTTTGTTCACTTATATAGAAACATCAGTTATTCAAAGGATATCTTCACTTTTCATAGGGTAAGCCGATTCTCTTGGGAGATTTTGTGAAATGAGTAAGTTTTTAGCATGTTCAGGGGGGAGTCTCATTATGGTTCCAAGTGTTTAAATTGTGATGGGATTAGCTAAAATTGGGGTCGTGCTAAGCCATTTTGATAGAGTGAATAGCTAATAGCTGGTATTGTGGCTTATTTTTAGCAGTTCTTCTTTTATCGCTTTTGCCACTTGTCTGGTTGTGTGTTTTCCTCCGAGGTCTGGTGTTTTTATTCCTTTTTTGAGGGTTTTTTTGAGGGCTTTTTCTATGAGTGTTGCCTGTTTTCTCTGGTTTAGGTGTTTTAGCATTAGTGTGGTGGATAGTATCATTGCTGTGGGGTTTGCTATGTTTTTTCCAGCTATTCTGGGAGCTGATCCGTGTACTGGTTCGAATATTCCGGTTTTTTCGCCGATGTTGGCTGATGGTGCCACTCCAAGGCCTC